>Ga0075157_10000079_pt1 | contig 98624 bp, 81 predicted proteins | sample JI81BgreenDNA_FD_70967 | JGI IMG/M metagenome (GOLD analysis project Ga0075157, IMG submission 70967) | Wastewater effluent complex algal communities from Wisconsin, to seasonally profile nutrient transformation and Carbon sequestration -... | ecosystem: Engineered > WWTP > Effluent > Algae...
ATTGGGAGCGCAAAAGTAAAACCTTTTTCTCATCCTCCAAATTTATTCGCCTTTTTATTATACCTTCCTGACTCAATCAAATGATTTACAAGCTGTAAAAAATTATCTAGGGGGAAGAAAAATACTTCTCGAATTAAATCATTGTATAGAATTTTTAAATTAAGTTTGATTTGTTTAAAATACAGACTTTAAATTGTTTGAATTTTAGACAAAATGTTTTTAGAAGACACTGAAAATATTATTATTCATCTTGATTTGGACTCATTTTTTATTTCAGTGGAGCGATTATTAGATGCTAGACTGAGAGAAAAGCCTGTTATAATTGGTGGTGCCAAAGATAAGGGGGTGGTTGCCTCGTGTAGTTATGAGGCAAGATTTTTTGGTGTAAGATCAGCTATGCCTATAAGATTGGCTAAAAAACTTTGCCCACATGCCTATTATGTAAAAGGTGATTATCACAAATATTCTGATTTATCGGATTCGATTACTGAGATTATAAAGACTAGAGTGCCTGTTTGTGAAAAATCTTCTATTGACGAATTCTATATAGATATGACTGGCTATGATCGTTTTTTTAGTTCATTGAAATTAGCATCGGATTTAAAATCTCAAATTTTTAGAGAAACTGGTCTTCCTATTTCTTATGGTTTATCGAAAAATAAAACTGTATCGAAAGTTGCTACAGGTGAGTCGAAGCCAAATGGAATGAAACATATTGAACGTGGAACAGAAAAACAATTTCTAGCCCCTCTTTCAATTAAAAAGATACCGATGGTTGGGGATAAAACGTTTGCCTTATTAAGGAATATGGGGGTTGATAGAATTGCAACCTTACAGCAAATGCCTCAAAATCTTTTATTTTCAGTGTTTGGAAGAACAGGCCTTACTATTTGGGATAAGGCCAATGGAATAGATAATAGCCCTGTTGTACCATATTCGGAAAGAAAATCGCTTTCGGCAGAGAACACTTTTTTTGATGATACAATTGATGTGAGAGCTCTGGAGTCGTTATTGATTTCGATGACTGAAAACCTTTGTTCTAAATTAAGGAAGAATGAACAACTAACCTCTTGTATTTCTATAAAGCTTAGGTATTCTGATTTTGAAACACATACTCAACAAATAAAAATTGCTTATACATCGGCAGACCACATTATTATACCTAGAGTAAAAGAATTGTTCCACAAATTATATAATAGAAGAATGTTGGTGAGATTAATTGGCGTTCGATTTAGCCATTTAGTTAGGGGAAATTATCAAATTAATTTGTTTGAAGATAGTTTAGAGCAGATAAATCTTTATCAAGCTTTGGATGGTTTGAATAAAAAATATGGTGATAAAACTGTATGTAGGGCGATTGGTATGGGTATAAAAACCCGAAATTTTAATCCTTTTAATGGTGTGAGTAATCTTTGATTTTATTATGTTTTTGAACTGTCACTCTTGGTTTAGCTATAAATATGGAACTATTTCTATTGATAATTTACTAAAATTAAGTATCGGAAAAAGGTTAAATACTATTGCTCTTACTGATATTAATAATGGTTCAGGGATTTGGGATTTTATACGATTGGCTTCAAAATATGATTTCAAACCAATTGTTGGAGTTGATTTCAGAAATGAAAATGAACAGAAATATATAGGAATAGCCAAAAACTTAAAAGGAATTGAAGAATTAAATAGACATCTATCTTTATATATAATGACTAAAAAGGCATTTGAGAAAAAATGTGATCATTTAGAAAATTGCCAAATTATATATCCTTTTAATAATGATGTTTTTGAACTCGGCCACAATGAATTTATTGGCATAAAATACACTGAGTTGAAGAGACTAAGATTCTCAGATTGGATGAATCAAAAAGATAAATTGGTGATTTTGCATCCAGTAACTTTTAATTGTAAAAAAGATTTTAATGCTCATCGACTATTAAGAGCTATTGACTTAAATGTTTTGCTGAGCAAACTTCCTAAAAATGAACAGGCAGAAGAATGGGAAATGTTAAAAACTGAAGAGGAACTAACAGACTTGTTTAAAGATTTTCCCTTTTTGATTGAAAACACTAATAAATTAATGGCTGAATGCTCGGTTTCATTTGAATTTAAAACCATTAAAAATAAAAAGCTCTTTAAAGGCAGTAAGGAAGAAGACACCGAACTTATAAGAAGATTAAGCTTTGAGGGAGCTAAAAAAAGATATGGCATTTTGAGTGATTCTATTATAAAAAGAATTGAAAAAGAGATAGAAATAATAGCTCAAAAAGGTTATACATCCTATTTTCTGATAGCTTGGGATATTGTGATGTTTGCCCAGAAAAAAGGTTTTTTTTATGTTGGCCGAGGCAGTGGTGCCAATAGCATAGTTGCTTATTGTCTTCAAATTACAGATGTAGATCCAATGGATTTAGATTTATACTTTGAAAGGTTTATTAATTTATATAGAGAAAATCCACCTGATTTTGATTTAGATTTTTCATGGAAGGACAGAGATGAGGTTATCCAACATATTTTCGATACACATGGTTATGAACACACTTGTTTATTAGCCACTTACAATACTTTTCAAGCCAAGTCAATCATCAGAGAATTGGGAAAAGTTTTTGGATTAACACTAGCCGAAATTGAGGAATTGATTATTAACTATAAAAAACTTGACGCTGAAAGCTATTATGGAAAATTGATTTATAAATATGCGGAGTATTTACATGATTTTCCAAGTCATTTGAGTATTCATGCTGGAGGTATTTTAATTTCTGACGCTCCCATTTATCAATATACCGCCACCAATTTGCCTCCTAAAGGATTTCCTACCTCGCAATTTGATATGATAATTGCTGAAGATTTGGGTTTGTATAAATTTGACATATTGAGTCAGCGTGGATTAGGGCACATAAAAGAAGTTGTTGAAATTGTAAAAGAAAATCAACATGTTGAAGTTGATATGCGCGCAATTGAGGACTTTAAAAAAGATGAAAAAATAAAAGAATTACTAAAAAAAGGACAAGCTGTTGGCTGTTTTTATGTTGAATCACCAGCCATGCGCATGCTGTTGAGCAAACTAAAAACCGAAACATATTTAGAATTAGTAGCTGCAAGTTCGATTATAAGGCCAGGAGTAGCTCGTTCTGGAATGATGCGTGAGTACATTTTAAGACACCGAAATGTAGAAATGCGTAAAAATATTCATCCAGTAATGGGCGAAATTATGCCCGAAACTTATGGTGTAATGGTTTATCAGGAAGATGTTATAAAAGTAGCACATCATTTTGGCGGTTTAAGTTTAGGAGAAGCCGATGCTTTGAGGCGAGGAATGAGTGGTAAATTTAGATCGAGAGATGAATTTCAAAAAGTAAAAAACAAGTTTTACGAAAACTGCATTCAAAAAGGACATGAAACAAAATTGATTGATGAAGTTTGGTATCAAATAGAAAGTTTTGCTGGATATTCATTTGCAAAAGGCCACTCTGCCTCGTATGCGGTTGAAAGTTATCAAAGTTTATTTTTAAAAGCCTATTTCCCATTGGAGTTTATGGTGGGCGTAATCAATAATTTTGGCGGCTTTTACCGAACAGAATTATACTTTCATGAAGCAAGAAAAAATGGAGCTATAATTGAATCAATTTGTGTAAACAACAGTAATTACACTACATTAATAAAAGGAAAAACGATTTTTGTTGGATTTATTCACTTGGCACATTTGGAGGAAAATACAGCAAAACGAATAATTTCTGAGAGAAATGAAAATGGTGATTTTGAAGATTTAGAAAATTTTATTTACCGAGTTCCAATTTCTATTCAGCAAATAATACTATTAATAAGAATTGGCGCTTTTCGGTTTACAGAAAAATCTAAATCAAAAATGCTTTGGGAAGCGCATTTTTTGGTAAAAAAAACTGAAATAAAGGAACATAAAAACAATTTATTTTACATAAAAAGTCAACAAAAATTTGATTTACCAGAATTAATTCGAGACAAAAGAGAAGACGCATTAGATGAAATTGAACTATTGGGATTTCCATTGAGTTCTCCTTTTGAGTTGATTGATGAAAACTACGAAGAAGGAATATTGGCCAAAGATTTAGAAAAACATCTTGGTGAAAACATTCAAATAATTGGTTATTTGATTACTGCGAAATATACCCGAACAATAAAAGGAGCAACCATGAATTTTGGAACGTTTATTGACAAAGAGGGTAATTGGATTGATACTGTTCACTTTCCTCAAATAGCCGAGAAATTTCCTTTTATGGGAAATGGTTGTTATATAATTAAAGGTAAAGTGATTGAGGAGTTTGGATTTTATTCAATTGAAGTTAACTATTTAAGCAAACTAAAACAGTGGGGAATTAAGTTTTAGAATATTATTGAATCAACGATGTTAAAAAGTAAAATTCAGTATGAAAATAGAAACCACATTAAAGGTAATTTTGAAAATAAAAACAATGAACGCTAAACTCCTGATATTTACGCTTTTTCTTATAACACTCACTTCTTTCCAAGATAAAAAAGAAAAAATAAAACCCCCATTTCTAAAACCTGAATATAAAACTTGGGCCGATTCGGTCATGCAAACCATGACCTTAGATGAAAAAATTGGTCAACTTTTTATGGTTGCGGCTTATTCAAACAAAAACCAAGAACATGTAAATGAGATTAACAAGTTGATTGAAGAATATAAAATAGGTGGATTAATTTTCATGCAAGGCGGGCCTTACAGACAAGCAAATCTTACAAATTTGTATCAATCAAAATCGAAAATTCCATTAATGATTGCAATGGATGCCGAATGGGGTTTGAGCATGAGACTTGATAGTACCATTAAATTTCCAAAACAAATGACCATGGGGGCAGTACAAAACGATGGTTTAATTTATGAAATGGGAATGGAATTGGCGCGTCAATGCCGCAGAATTGGTGTTCATGTAAATTTTGCACCCGATATTGATGTAAATAATAATGGTAATAATCCAGTAATTGGATTTCGGTCATTTGGTGAAAACAAATATTTTGTAACCACAAAAGGCATGTCGTATGCGCGAGGAATGCAAGATCATTTAGTATTGGCTTGTGGCAAACATTTTCCTGGACATGGCGACACAGATACTGATTCGCATTATGATTTGCCCATAATTAATCATGATAAAAACAGATTGAATGATATTGAACTTTTTTCATTTACAAAAGCCATAGAACAAGGAATTGGCAGCATTATGGTGGCGCATTTATACATTCCTGCATTAGACACTACAAAAAATCGCCCTTCTACCCTATCACCAAACATTATTCAAAAACTATTAAAAGACAGTTTGGGCTTTGAAGGTTTAGTTTTTACAGATGCCTTAAATATGAAAGGTATTGCCAAATTTTTTAAGCCGGGCGAAATTGAAGTTTTGGCCATAAAAGCAGGAAACGATGTGTTGTTATTTCCTGAAAATGTTCCATTGTCGCTTCAAAAAATCAAAGAAGCTATAACCAATAAAGAGTTAAGTGAAGAACAAATAGACAACGCTTGTCGAAAAATACTTATGTCAAAAAAGTGGCTAAAGGTGGATGAAAGCAATAAAATTGAAATCAAAAATCTTTATGAAGACTTAAATACCGAACGCGCCAAATCAATAAAAAACAATATTTCAAAAGATGCAATTACACTTTTAAAAAATAAAGACTCCATTATTCCCATCAAAAAGTTGGATAAAATTAAAATTGCATCCTTAAATGTAGGCTTCGATAGTGAAAGTGCCTTTCAAAAAACACTTTCAAAATATGCTGATGTAAAACATTTTTCGATTGATAAAAAGGCAAAAACTGAAATTTTAAACCAAAAAATTGAATCAATTAAAGAATTTGATGTAGTTATTATCAATTTGGTAAATCTTAATAATAACCCAAAACAAAATTTCGGAATGCCTGATTATTTTGATGAACTACTTGAAAAAGTTGAAAAAGGCGGTTCAAAAATCATCCTTAACATTTCAGGAAATGCCTATTTGCTTTCCAAAATAAATAATTTGAAAAAATGTGATGCAGTTTTAGTTTCTTATGAAGAAGAATGGGAATTCTTAAACAATGCAGCACAAACAATTTTTGGTGGAATTCAGGCAAAAGGCAAACTGCCAATTTCAGCAGGAAAGTTTGAAGCTGGTGATGGTTTAACTAGCATGAAAACTCGACTAGGATATGCTTATCCTGAAGATTTGGGTTATAATTCAGTTGGGCTAAAAATAATAGATTCTCTTTTGCTTGGGGCAATTGATAAGGGTGCAATGCCAGGTTGTCAAATATTAATTGCTAAAAAAGGAAATGTGGTTTTTGAAAAAAGCTATGGATATTTCGATTACGAAAAAAAAAAGGAAGTTGACAACCAAACACTTTTTGATATAGCTTCAATAACAAAAATTGCAGCTTCTGTTCCGTCATTAATGCATTTAACTGAAAAAAAAAAGTTCAATCTTGATAAAAATTTAGGTGATTATTTGAATTGTTTAAAAGGAACAAACAAAGAAAATTTATGCATTCGCGATGTTTTGGCGCATCAATCAGGTTTGTTAGAATGGATTTCTTATCACGCAGAAACCAAAAATAAAAAGGTGCTTAAGCCAGAATATTACAGCAGCGAACCCAAAAAAGGTTATTCAACTCAAGTATCCGAATCGTTATATATACTCGATAGTTTCAGCGATTCTATTTATAAAAAAATAAACAATTCAAAACTTTTTGAGAAAAAAGAATACAAATACAGTGATTTAGGATATTATTATTTCAAAAAAATTATTGAAGAGAAAACTGATAAAAAGCTGGATGAGTTTACCAATGATAAGTTTTATGGACCTTTGGGAATGAATTATACATTATTTAATCCTTTAAAAAAATTTGATAAAGAAAAAATATCACCTACTGAAAATGATTTAACTTTTAGAGGAACACTTTTGCAAGGTTATGTTCACGATCAAGGTGCTGCGCTTTTAGGTGGAGTTGCTGGACATGCAGGGTTATTTTCGAATGTTAACGATTTAGCCAAACTCATGCAATTATATTTAAACAAAGGGACTTATGGGGGCGAGAGATATTTCAAACCCGAAACTGTTGAAGAGTTTACACGATGTCAGTTTTGTGATGAAAGCGGTAACCGAAGAGGCGCAGGATTTGATAGACCACAACAAATTGGTGAGGTTGGACCAGCAAGCGATTTAGTTGGCAGAAACAGTTTCGGCCACTCTGGTTTTACAGGAACAATTGCTTGGGCAGATCCTGAAAATGATATCATAATTGTTTTTCTATCTAATAGAATAAACCCTGATGCTAACAATAAAAAATTGGTTGAAATGGGAATTAGAACAAAAATTCAGGATTTAGCCTACCAGATTTTTAGAAATTAAAATTCTATCGAAAAAAATTACTGTGAGAAATGACAATAAAGTTGCTATTATAAAACTTGGAAACGTTATTTCAAAAATATATTCTAAACAAATCCAGCTTAAAAATCCAATAAGCATGGCAACAATCATTGATAGTTCAGATTTGTTTTTCGCATAAATCGCAGCCCACATTGGTGCTAATAAAGTTACCATAGAAATGATGGAAGACTGAGCCACTAATTGAAAAATATTATTTTCGAAATTGGCCAAAACACTTGAAACCAAAGCCACAAAAAGAACTGAAATTCTTGAATACATCAATAACTTTCTATCAGAAATTGATTTTTTAATATTTGGTTTAATCAAATTTTCTGCAATTATGGAAGCAGGAGCTAAAATTGCAGCACTTACTGTGCTTAGAATGGCTGATATTAAAGCTCCGAAAAACATGATCTGAACAGCAACTGGCATTCTATCTAAAATTAATTTTGGTAATCCAAGTTGTAAATCATCCCCAACAGGAAAATCTAAGACTTTAATACAAAATCCTATGAAAAGCGGCAGCATAGCAAAGATTAAATATAATCCAGCTCCGTAAAAACAAGAGTTACGCGCTACATTTTCACTTTTCGATGACATTGTTCTTTGAAAAATATCTTGAGATGGAATACTTCCTAAACCTAAAACTGCCCAAGCAGCTAGCCAAGAACTCCATTTTATTTCTGAATTTGGATTAGGAAAAAATTGTAATGACTTCGTGATTAGTTGAGATGAAATATCTAAATCTTTAATATCAAAAAACAAGCTAATAGAAACTATTAAAAGTCCAACAATTATTACCAAACTTTGCACAAAATCGGTAACTGAAATACTCCACATACCTCCCAAAAGAGTATAAAAAGTTGCCAAAACACTTCCAATTATTATTCCCTGAAATATGGTTACAGGAAATATTAAATGTAGAACAAATGAAAGTGCCACCAATTGAGCAGCCACATAACCAAAATAAGATGGAACTAAAAAAATGGCTGACATAAATTCAACTTTTTTGCCAAATTTTAATTTAAACAAATCCGAAAGTGTCAAAATATTCAGCCTATATAAAGGCTTTGCGAAAAACAAACCGTAAAGTGAAAAACAAAGTGCGCCACCAAAAGGATCTTCAATAACACCAATCAATCCTTTATCCATAAATTCAGATGTGGCTCCAAAAATAGTTTCAGCGCCAAACCAAGTAGCAAAAAGTGCGAATGATGATAAAAAAAGTGGCAAATTTCTACCTGCCAATAAAAAATCACCGGAAGTTTTAACTCTTAATGAAGCCCAATAACCTATTAAAAGTGAGCCAATCAAATAAATTATTATAGAAAATGCTAGAATGTTCATCAAAAAAAAGCCGCAAATTTGCGGCTTTCAATTTAAAATTATTATTTATCATTAACCATTATTTCTATCGAAATTTCTATTGTTATTGTATTCTCTTCGCGGAGGTCTATCACCTTGAGGTCTTGATGAGCCCTCTTCTTTAGGTCTAGCCTGATTAACAACTAACTTTCTTTCTGATAATTCATAATCGTTTAAACCAGCAATAGCGTTAAGTGCTTCGGTGTCGTTTGGCATTTCAACAAAGCCAAAACCACGAGCTCGTCCCGTTTCGCGATCTTTTAAAACTTTTACAAATGATACTTCGCCAAAAGCAGCAAATTTTTCGCGCAATTGGTCTTCTGAAACTTTGTAACTGATGTTACCTACAAAAATGTTCATAAAATAAATAGGTTAAAATTGACGCCCTGATAAAACAACACTAATTATTTATGTTTTTAAAGTGAATTTTAAAAGAAACTTGAATTAAAATTAAAAAATAAATTGAATAATTAATCAAAGCTTAAAAAAATATCAAAAAAAAAGCCGTCTGTTTTGAGCAGACGGCTTTTAAAATAAAACTTAAAATATTATGCTTGACCTTGAGGTCCGCCAAATTGAAACGGCATTGCAATGTTTGAATCATCTGTTCCTTCAATTGTGCCATTTAAATCTTCAAACTTTCTGATATTATCTTTCAAGGCATGAAGTAATCTTTTGGCATGTTGAGGAGTTAAAATAATTCTCGATTTAACGCGAGCTTTAGGAACTCCGGGCATAATCTTAATAAAATCTAAAACAAATTCAGAATTTGAATGAGTGATAACCGCCAAGTTAGAATAAATTCCTTCGGCAATTTCTTCACTTAATTCAATATTAAGTTGACCCTCGTTATTATTTTCCATTATCTACTAACTTTTTCTGTTTGATTTGATTTCACTTGTCTTAACAAATCGAACTCATCTTTTGATCCAACTACAATGTTTTCGTAATCTCTCATACCTGTACCAGCAGGAATTAAGTGACCAACAATAACATTTTCTTTTAATCCGATTAAGTTATCAACTTTTCCTTTGATAGATGCCTCGGTTAATACTTTAGTTGTTTCTTGGAATGAAGCAGCTGAGATAAAGCTATCTGTTTGTAACGAAGCTCTTGTGATACCTTGCAAAATTTGTTTTGAAGTTGCAGGAACAGTATCTCTAGCTTGAACAAGTTTCATATCTTTTCTCTTCAACATTGAATTTTCGTCTCTTAATTTTCTGGCCGAAACTATTTGGCCAGCTTTAAGATTTTGAGAATCACCTGCGTCAATGATATATTTTTTACCATATAACCAGTCGTTTCTCTCCATAAATTCAATCTTGTTTGCTAATTCTTTTTCTAAGAACTCAGTATCGCCTGGATCAATGATTTCTACTTTTCTCATCATCTGACGAACGATAACTTCAAAGTGTTTGTCATTAATTTTCACACCTTGCAAACGGTAAACCTCTTGAATTTCATTCACAATATATGATTGAACTAAAGTAGGTCCTTTAATTTCAAGAATATCTGTAGGAGAAATTGAACCTTCAGTTAAAGGATCACCTGCTCTTACGAAATCATTTTCTTGAATTAAGAAATGCTTAGAAAGTGGAATAAGATATTTACGTTGTTCGCCAGTTCTAGCTTCAACTTGAATTTCTCTGTTACCTCTTTTGATTTTTCCAAAAGAAACAATTCCATCAATTTCAGAAACAACTGTAGGATTTGAAGGATTACGTGCTTCAAACAATTCTGTTACACGTGGTAAACCACCGGTAATATCACCTGTTTTACCGCTTGAGCGAGGAATTTTAACCAAAATTTTGCCTGCTTCAATTTTATCACCTTCATCAACCATGATGTGAGCTCCAACTGGAATGCTATATGCACGAAGCTGTTCGCCTGTTTTATCAACAATTTTGATGCTTGGATTTTTGGTTTTATCTCTAGTATCAATAATTACTTTTTCTCTAAAACCTGTTTGTTCATCAGATTCTTCGCGATAAGTAACACCTTCAATAATTGCTTCAAATTCAATTTTACCTGTGGTTTCAGCAATAATTACGGCATTGTATGGATCCCAATTACACAATAAATGTCCTTTTTCAACTTTCTCTCCATTTTTCACATAAAGGAAAGATCCATAAGGAATATGTGATGTAGTTAAAACTTGATTAGTTACAGCATCTAAAATTCTCAATTCTGCTGATCTACTTAAAGCTACATTTACTAATTGACCTTCATCGTTTTCTTTTGCGATTACTTTCAATTCGTCCATATCAACTATACCTGCATATTTTGATTCAATTTTTGAAGAGGTTGCAATGTTAGAAGCTGTTCCCCCAACGTGGAAAGTTCTCAATGTTAACTGTGTTCCTGGTTCACCGATTGACTGAGCAGCGATAACACCAACTGACTCACCTCTTTGAACCATTCTCCTTGTTGCAAGGTTTCTACCATAGCACTTAGAACAAGCACCACGTTTCATTTCGCAAGTTAAAACTGATCTACATTCTAATTCTTCAATTCCAGCTGCAACAATTGCTTCAGCAATTTCTTCTGTAATTTCTTCGCCTGCAGCAATAATCAATTCATTAGTTACAGGATGTGTAACGTCATGAACACTAACTCTTCCTAAAATTCTATCACTTAATGATTCAATAACTTCATCATTATTGATAAGTGGAGTAATGTTTAAGCCTCTCAAAGTGCCACAATCTTCAGATGTAATTACAACATCTTGCGCCACGTCAACTAATCTTCTTGTTAAGTAACCAGCATCAGCAGTTTTTAAAGCCGTATCGGCCAAACCTTTACGAGCACCGTGAGTTGAGATAAAGTATTCAAGAATTGATAAACCTTCCTTAAAGTTCGAAAGAATTGGATTTTCAATAATTTCTCCACCTGAAGCGCCTGATTTTTGAGGTTTTGCCATCAAACCACGCATTCCACATAACTGACGAATCTGTTCTTTTGAACCCCTTGCACCAGAATCAAACATCATGTAAACCGAATTAAATCCTTGACGATCATTTTTCAAATCGTTCATTAATTTATTGGTTAACTTAGAGTTTGTATGTGTCCAGATATCAATAATTTGATTATATCTTTCTGTGTTTGTAATAAGACCCATGTTGTAATTTACCATTACCTCTTCAACTTGAGTTTTGGCTTCTTCAATCATAGCATCTTTTTCAGCAGGAATAACAATATCAGAAAGGTTAAACGACAAACCACCACGGAAAGCCATTCTAAAACCTAATTCTTTAATATCATCAAGGAACTGAGCTGTTCTAGCAACTCCAGCTTTACTTAAAACTCTACTAATTACATCTCTTAAAGATTTTTTAGTTAGAATTTCGTTAATATATCCAACTTCTTCAGGTGTAACTAAATTAAACATAACTCTACCAACAGTAGTTTCAATGATTTTAGTTTCGTAACCTTCAGTTGTTTTTAATTTTATTCTTACTTTAATATTAGCGTGTAAATCTATTCTGCCTTCATTGTAAGCAATCATTACTTCCTCTGAAGAATAGAAAGTTTTTCCTTCACCTCTTACAGTTTCTTTATCATCAGATCTTTTTGACTTAGAAATGTAATACAAACCAAGAACCATATCCTGAGATGGAACCGTTACCGGAGCACCATTGGCTGGGTTTAGAATGTTGTGAGATGCTAACATTAACATTTGTGCTTCCAAAACAGCAGCATTTCCTAATGGAACGTGCACAGCCATTTGATCACCATCAAAATCCGCATTAAATGCAGTACATGTTAATGGGTGTAATTGGATAGCTTTACCTTCAATTAATTTTGGTTGGAAAGCCTGAATACCTAAACGGTGAAGCGTTGGTGCACGGTTTAATAAAACAGGATGGCCTTTTAAAACGTTTTCAAGAATATCCCAAACTACAGGATCTTTTCTTTCAACAATTTTTTTAGCTGATTTTACTGTTTTAACAATTCCTCTTTCAATTAATTTTCTAATAATGAATGGCTTGAATAATTCAGCTGCCATTGTTTTTGGCAAACCACATTCGTGTAATTTTAATTCAGGTCCCACAACAATTACCGAACGTGCTGAATAATCAACCCTTTTACCTAATAAGTTTTGACGGAAACGACCTTGTTTACCTTTTAAACTATCTGATAAAGATTTTAGTGCTCTATTCGATTCAGTTTTTACAGCATTTGATTTCCTTGAATTATCAAATAATGAATCAACTGCTTCTTGAAGCATCCTTTTTTCATTTCTTAAAATTACTTCAGGAGCTTTAATTTCCATTAATCTTTTCAAACGATTATTACGAATAATAACCCTTCTGTAAAGATCATTCAAATCTGATGTTGCAAAACGACCACCATCTAATGGAACTAAAGGACGAAGTTCAGGCGGAATAACCGGAACAACTCTAACTATCATCCATTCAGGATTGTTAACCATTTGCTCATTAGCTGTTCTTAGCGACTCAACAACTTGAAGCCTTTTTAAAGCTTCATTTTTTCTTTGCTGAGATGTTTCAGTGTTTGCTTTATGTCTTAAATCTGCACTTAACTCTTCAAGGTTAATTCTTTGTAATAAATCATGTAAAGCTTCAGCACCCATTTTACAAATAAATTTGTTAGGGTCAGAGTCTTCCAACATTTGGTTTTCTCTTGGAAGTGAATCTAAATGATTTAGATATTCTTCTTCAGTTAAGAAATCCATTTTTTGAACACCCTCAGCTGCTTTTATACCTGATTGAATAACTACATATCTTTCATAATAGATAATTGTATCTAATTTTTTAGAAGGTAATCCTAAAAGGTATCCAATCTTATTTGGTAATGATCTAAAATACCAAATATGAGCTACAGGAACTACTAATTGAATGTGACCCATTCTTTCCCTTCTAACCTTCTTTTCGGTTACTTCAACACCACAACGATCACAAATAATTCCTTTATATCTTATTCTCTTGTACTTACCACAATGACATTCATAGTCTTTTACTGGCCCAAAAATTCTCTCACAAAACAAACCACCCATTTCTGGTTTATAGGTTCTGTAGTTAATTGTTTCTGGTTTTGTAACCTCACCAAAAGATCTGTCAAGAATTGACTCTGGTGATGCCAATCCAATAGTAATTTTAGAGAAATTACTTTTGGTTTTAATATCTTTTTTTATAGCCATTTTGTTTGACTTAATAATTTTTAAACATTAAAACCCTTCCAAAATAATTGGAAGGGTATTTTGAAATACTATGATTCAAGTTTTATATCCAAGCAAAGACCTCTTAGCTCGTGAAGCAATACATTAAATGATTCAGGAATACCTGGTGTAGGTAAATTGTCACCTTTAACGATAGATTCATAAGTTTTAGCTCTACCAATAACATCATCAGACTTAACAGTTAAGATTTCTTGAAGAATGTTTGCTGCACCGAATGCTTCAAGTGCCCAAACTTCCATTTCACCAAATCTTTGTCCACCAAATTGGGCTTTACCACCCAAAGGTTGCTGTGTGATTAATGAATATGGTCCAATAGATCTAGCATGCATTTTGTCATCAACCATATGGCCTAATTTCATCATATAAATGATACCAACGGTTGCAGGTTGATCAAATCTTGTTCCTGTTCCTCCATCATAAAGATAAGTTCTACCGTTTCTGTTAATACCGGCTTTATCAGTATAATGATCTATTTCTTTAAGACTTGCTCCGTCAAATATAGGAGTAGCAAATTTAACTCCTAATTTTTGACCTGCCCATGCTAAAATTGTTTCATAAATCTGACCAATATTCATCCTCGAAGGTACACCCAATGGATTTAAAACTATGTCAACCGGTGTTCCATCTTCTAAGAATGGCATGTCTTCATCTCTAACAATTCTGGCAACGATACCTTTGTTTCCGTGGCGACCAGCCATTTTATCACCAACTTTAAGTTTACGTTTTTTAGCCAAATAAACTTTCGCTAATTTAATGATTCCTGTTGGCAATTCATCTCCTACAGTGATGGCAAATTTCTTGCGTTTGTAGGCACCCAACAATTCATTGTACTTGATTTTAAAGTTGTGTAAAGTAGCTTTAACTAAATCGTTTTTATCTTTATCAGTGGTCCATTTATTTGGATTAATATTTACATAATCAAGATTTTGTAAAATCTTTTGAGTAAACTTAATTCCTTTAGGGACAACCTCTTCTTTTAAGTGATTGTAAACTCCTTGAGAAGTTTTACCATTTAAGATGAAAAATAATTTATCAACTAATTTAATATTAAGATTTAAAATTTGGGTTTGATATTCATCCTCAATTTTAGAAAGGATTGCTTTTTCATCACCTTTTACTTTTTTATCTTTAATTAAACGAGAGAATAATTTTTTATCCACCACAACACCTTCAACGGATGGAGGAGCTTTAAGAGATGCATCTTTTACATCACCTGCTTTATCACCAAAAATGGCTCTTAGTAATTTCTCTTCAGGTGTTGGATCTGATTCACCTTTTGGTGTGATTTTTCCAATTAAAATATCGCCTTCTTTAACCTCGGCTCCAATTCTAATTAAACCATTTTCATCCAAATCTTTGGTAGCGTCTTCACTTACATTTGGAATATCAGCTGTTAATTCCTCTAATCCAAGTTTAGTATCTCTTACTTCTAATGTATATTCATCAACGTGAATTGATGTAAACCAATCTTCTCTAACTACTCTTTCTGAAATTACAATTGCATCCTCAAAATTATAACCTTTCCAAGGCATAAAAGCTACTTTTAAGTTTCTTCCCAAAGCTAATTCACCGTTTTCGGTAGCATATCCATCGCAAAGAACCTTACCAGCCCAAACTTTTTCACCTTTTCTAACAATAGGATGAAGATTAACACAAGTGCTTTGATTCGTTTTTCTATATTTTGTTAAATGATATACTTTAATATCATCGTCAAAAGTAACTAACTTGTCATCTTCAGATTTTTTATACCTGATTCTAACCTCTTTAGCATCAACATAATCAACTTCACCCTCACCTTCTGCGGTAATTAATACTCTTGAATCTTCAGCAACTCTTCCTTCTAAACCTGTTCCAACTATTGGGGCCTGAGGCTTCATTAAAGGAACAGCTTGGCGTTGCATGTTTGAGCCCATTAAAGCACGGTTTGCATCATCATGTTCCAAGAAAGGAATCATTGAGGCAGCAATAGAAGCAATTTGATTCGGAGCAACGTCCATTAATTGAATATTTTCTGGTTCAACTAAAGGGAAATCACCTTCTTTTCTGGCTTTTACTCTTGTATCTTGGAAAGTTCCATCTTCATTTACAATTGCATTCGCTTGTGCAATAACTTTGTTATCTTCTTCTTCAGCAGTTAGATAAATAACATCATTATGTATATCAACTTTACCATCATTAACATGACGATAAGGAGTTTCAATAAATCCTAATTTATTGACCTTAGCAAAAACACATAGTGACGAAATCAAACCGATATTTGGTCCTTCTGGAGTCTCAATCGTACAAAGTCTTCCATAGTGAGTATAGTGAACGTCACGCACCTCAAAACCTGCTCTTTCTCTCGATAAACCACCTGGCCCTAGTGCAGATAATCTTCTCTTGTGCGTAATTTCAGCTAACGGATTTGTTTGATCCATAAATTGCGAAAGCTGATTTGTTCCGAAGAATGAATTGATTACTGATGATAATGTTTTAGCATTAATCAAATCTGTAGGAGTAAATACTTCATTATCTCTTACATTCATTCTTTCTCTAATGGTTCTAGCCATACGAGCTAAACCAACTCCAAACTGAGCATACAATTGTTCGCCAACAGTTCTTACCCTTCTATTAGATAAGTGATCGATATCATCAACATCGGTTTTTGAGTTGATTAATTCAATCAAATATTTAATGATGCAGATGATGTCTTCTTTTGTTAGAATTCTAACATCTTCTGAAACTTGAAGGTTTAACTTTTTGTTTATTCTGTAACGTCCAACTTCACCTAAATCATAACGTTTATCAGAGAAAAATAATTTTTCAATTATACCCCTAGCAGTTTCTTCATCTGGTGGTTCAGCGTTACGTAGTAATCTGTATATGTATTCAACAGCCTCTTTTTCAGAATTTGAAGTGTCTTTCTGTAATGTATTATAAATGATTGCGTAATCAGCAGAATTGCTATGTTCTTTATGAAGAATAATGGTTTTTACACCAGCTTCTAAAATTTGATCAACATGCGAATCGTCTAATATGGTTTCACGATCAATGATAACCTCATTACGTTCAATAGAAACAACTTCGCCAGTATCTTCATCAACGAAATCTTCAATCCATGATTTTAAAACTCTAGCAGCTAATTTTCTGCCAACGCACTTTTTCATGCCAGCTTTTGAAACTTTAATTTCATCAGCAAGGTCAAAAATTTCTAAAATGTCTTTATCACTTTCATAGCCAATAGCTCTAAGTAATGTAGTAACTGGTAATTTCTTTTTACGATCAATGTAAGCGTACATTACATTATTAATGTCAGTAGCAAACTCAATCCAACTTCCTTTAAAAGGAATAATTCTAGCTGAATAAAGTTTAGTACCATTTGTGTGCCAACTTTGACCAAAAAATACACCCGGAGACCTATGTAACTGAGAAACGACAACCCTTTCAGCGCCATTAATTACAAAAGTTCCACGAGGAGTCATATAAGGTATTGTACCTAAATAAACATCTTGAACAATAGTTTGAAAATCCTCATGTTCAGGGTCTGTACAATATAATTTCAATTTAGCTTTAAGAGGAACGCTATAACTAAGCCCTCTTTCTAAACACTCTTCGATTGCGTATCTAGGAGGATCGATAAAGTAATCGATAAATTCAAGCACGAAATTATTTCGAGCATCAGTAATAGGAAAATTTTCAGAAAAAACCTTGAAAAGACCTTCGTTTTGACGATCGTCAGGGTTAGACTCTAACTGAAAAAAATCTCTAAATGACTGAATTTGAATATCTAGAAAATCAGGATATTCAAGTTGATTTTTAGCTTTTGCAAAGCTAATTCTTTGATTTTTGTTTTTAGTTTCCAACGAACTAATATTTAAAGTTTACAATAGTGTATAAACACAAAAGGGTTTAGGCTTCGAATTGAAGCCTAAACCTTGAATGAACTTTTTTTTTGAGATTATTTAACCTCAACTTCAGCTCCAGCTTCGATCAATTTAGATTTTAAATCTTCAGCTTCAGCTTTGCTCACACCTTCTTTAACTGGTTTTGGAGCGCCATCCACTAAATCTTTTGCTTCTTTTAAACCTAAGCCTGTAAGATCTTTAACTAATTTAACTACAGCAAGCTTGTTTGCTCCACTTGCTTTTAAGATAACATCGAAAGAGGTTTTTTCAACTGGTGCTTCAGCACCAGCACCAGCACCACCGGCAGGAGCAGCAACAGCTACAGCAGCAGCAGGCTCGATACCATATTCGTCTTTTAGAATCTTAGCTAATTCGTTAACTTCTTTAACAGTAAGGTTCACTAGTTGTTCAGCGAAACTTTTTAAATCTGCCATTTTAGTAATTTTTAAATTGTTAGTTATAATGATAAGAGTGCGTACTATTTATTCTGGACGTTCTGACAACGTCTTCACTATTCCTGATAATTGTGCTCCACTGCTTTGTAAAGCAGATATAACATTCTTAGCAGGTGATTGTAACATTCCGATGATATCACCGATTAATTCATTTTTAGATTTAATGTTAATCAACGCTTCTAGCTGATTGTCGCCAATGTAAGAACATTCTTGAACATAAGCAGCTTTTAAGGCTGGTTTAGCATCTTTTTTTCTAAAAGATTTAATCAATTTAGCTGGTTCATTACCTACTTCGCTAAACATAATTGAAGTTGAACCTTTTAAGCTCACAAACAATTCTGAGTAATCTCTGCCGGTTTTTTCCATTGCTTTTCTTAAAAGAGTATTTTTTACTACTACTAAACGAATATTACGTTTAAAGCATTCTCTTCTAAACTGACTTACTTTTTCAACTGTAAAATCTGCGATATCTGTAAGATAAAAATTAGGGTTAGCATTTAGCTCACCTACTAATATATCAATTTGTTGGTCTTTTTCTTGCCTAGTCATTTTTATCTACAATTAAGCTACTGATTTAGTATCAATCATTACTGAAGGACTCATTGTACTTGAAATAAAGATTGACTTCACGTAAGTACCTTTCGCAGCAGCAGGTTTAAGTTTCATGATAGTTTGAAATAATTCTTTTGCATTTTCAGTTATTTTTTCAGTATCGAAAGATACTTTACCAACTGAAGCATGAATGATACCATACTTATCAACTTTAAAATCGATTTTTCCACCTTTGGAATCAGTTACTGCTTTCGCAACATCCATTGTAACGGTGCCAGTTTTAGGATTTGGCATTAAGCCTCTAGGACCTAAAATCTTACCTAATGCACCAACTTTACCCATTACATTTGGGGTAGAAATAATTACTTCCACATCGGTCCAACCACCTTTGATTTTCTCGATATATTCATCTAGACCTACAAAATCAGCACCAGCGGCTTTAGCTTCTGCTTCCTTATCAGGAGTACATAATACTAAAACTCTTAAGGTTTTCCCAGTTCCATGAGGTAAACTCACAGACCCTCTAACCATCTGATTTGCTTTTCTTGGATCTACTCCCAATCTTACAGCGACATCAATAGAAGCATCAAATTTTGTTGTAGTGATTTCTCTAACAATTTTTGAAGCTTCGCTGAGACTGTAAGCCTGTTCAGGATTATATTTCCCTGCAACAGATTTTCTTTTTTTGGTCAACGTAGCCATTTGTCAAATTATAAAATTAAATTAATTAAAAGGAGCATCACCAGTTACGGTAATTCCCATACTTCTTGCTGTTCCAGCAACCATTTTCATAGCTGATTCCATGGTAAAACAATTTAAATCAGGCATTTTTATCTCTGCTATTGATTTAACTTGATCCCAAGAAACTGATCCAACTTTTTTGCGATTCGATTCTGCTGAACCACTTTTTAACTTTGCAGCTTCTAACAACTGTATAGATACAGGAGGTTGTTTGATGATAAACTCAAAAGATTTGTCGGTATATACTGTTATAATAACAGGCAATATTTTACCGGCTTGATCTTGAGTTCTGGCATTAAACTGTTTGCAAAATTCCATTATGTTCACACCCTTCGAACCTAATGCAGGACCGATTGGTGGAGCTGGATTTGCAGCACCGCCTTTAACTTGCAGCTTGATAAGCGCACCTACTTCTTTAGCCATTTCAGATTAATATTAACTTTCTTTTTCTACTTGTAAAAATCCTAATTCTAGTGGAGTTTTTCTGCCAAAAATTTTAACCATCACTTTCAACTTCTTTTTCTCCTCATTTATTTCTTCAATAATTCCAGTAAAACTGTTGAATGGACCATCAATTACTTTAACAGATTCACCAACTATATATGGATTATTAATTTCTTCTTCTCGTACTGCTAATTCGTCAACCTTGCCTAAGATTCTATTAATTTCAGAAGGTCTTAACGGATCAGGAGTTTCATTTCCTTTAGCTCCCAAAAAGCCTAATACGCCAGGAACATTTTTTATAGTATGAGCAACTTCTCCGACAAGAGCAGCTTCAACAATTATATAACCTGGAAAGTAGCTTCTTTCTTTACTAATTTTTTTACCATTTCTAATTTGATATACCTTTTCAGTAGGTATCAAGACTTGAGTAACATAATCTTGCATATTTAATCGATAAATTTCAGATTCAATATACATTTTTACCTTTTTCTCTTGTCCGCTAACTGCCCGAACCACATACCATTTTTTCACAAGATCACTCATTCGAACTGTTTTGGTTAGAAAGTTTTATAAAACAAGTCTAGAAGAAAATTAAAACCTTTATCCATAATAGCCACTAAAAGAGCGATTATGACAGAAGCGACCATTACAATTAATGCACTACTTTGAAGTTCTTTCCATGTGGGCCAAGAAACTTTAGTAACAAGTTCAGTATAGGTTTCGCTTATATATTCTCTAAATTTTGACATTGTTTAAATTTTCTATGCACGGGCTGAGAGATTCGAACTCCCATCAACGGTTTTGGAGACCGGGATTCTACCATTGAACTAAGCCCGTAAAAGGGTTAAGTCTCCTTAACCCTAATTAATTATTTTTGAATTTCAGTTACCTGACCAGCACCTACGGTACGTCCACCTTCGCGGATTGCAAAACGTAAACCTTTGTCCATAGCTACAGGAACTATTAACTTAACATTAATAGTTAAGTTGTCACCAGGCATAACCATTTCAACACCTTCTGGTAAGAAAATCTCGCCAGTAACGTCAGTTGTTCTGATGTAGAACTGAGGACGGTATCTATTGTGGAATGGAGTATGACGTCCACCCTCTTCTTTTTTCAAAATATAAACCTCAGCTTTGAATTCAGTGTGAGGAGTTATTGAACCTGGTTTTGCGATAACCATACCTCTTTTGATATCTTTTTTATCGATACCACGAAGTAACAAACCTACGTTATCACCAGCTTCACCTCTATCTAAAATCTTACGGAACATTTCAACACCGGTAACAACTGATTTGAATTTTTCATCTTGCATACCGATAATTTCAACTTCCTCACCTGAGTTGATAACACCTGTTTCAATTCTACCAGTAGCAACAGTACCACGACCAGTAATTGAGAACACATCTTCAACAGGCATTAGGAAAGGTTTTTCAACTTGACGCGGAGGAACTGGGATAAAAGTATCTACAGCTTCCATTAATTGCATAACTGTTTCAACCCATTTAGCATCACCATTTAATCCACCTAAAGCAGAACCACGAATTACTGGTGTATTATCACCATCAAATTCATAGAATGATAGTAATTCACGAATTTCCATTTCAACTAAGTCTAATAATTCAGGATCATCAACTAAGTCAACTTTATTCATGAAAACAACAATTTTAGGTACACCAACCTGACGAGCCAAAAGAATGTGCTCGCGAGTTTGAGGCATAGGACCATCAGTAGCAGCAACAACAAGAATAGCACCATCCATTTGAGCAGCACCAGTAACCATGTTTTTAACATAGTCAGCGTGACCTGGACAGTCAACGTGAGCGTAGTGTCTGTTTAATGTTTCGTACTCAATGTGAGCGGTATTGATAGTAATACCTCTTTCTTTTTCTTCAGGAGCGTTATCGATAGTATCGAAACTTCTAGCTTCTGCAAGACCTTTTTCTGAAAGAACTTTTGAAATAGCAGCAGTTAAAGTAGTTTTACCATGATCTACGTGACCGATAGTTCCAATGTTAACGTGCGGCTTATTCCGTTCGAATTTCCCTTTAGCCATAACGAGTTTTTAATTTATAGATTAATTTATATAAAAAATCAGAGCCAATGACGAGACTTGAACTCGTGACCCCTTCCTTACCATGGAAGTGCTCTACCAGCTGAGCTACATCGGCTTCTAAAACCAAATTTGCTTCAACAAGACTTTCATCTTATTAAAACAAACTTATTTTTGAGCGGAAGACGGGGCTCGAACCCGCCACCTATAGCTTGGAAGGCTATCGCTCTACCAAATGAGCTACTTCCGCTTTTCCAAATTTGAAGATGATGCTTAGTGGGGAGTGGTGGATTCGAACCACCGAAGACATAAGTCAGCAGATTTACAGTCTGCCCCATTTGGCCACTCTGGTAACTCCCCATTAATATTTTAGCAAAAAAAAAGAGCCGATGGAGGGATTCGAACCCCCGACCAGCTGATTACAAATCAGCTGCTCTGGCCATCTGAGCTACATCGGCATTATCTTTTCAACATGCTTAAAGAACAACCCCCTTCAAATTGGGATTGCAAATGTAGAAAGATATTTTTTAAATGCAAATGGAAAGATATTTTTAAATAAAATTTTCTGAAAACTAATTGATTTACACGCCTCTTAATTTTTCTTTATGCTTAACTAATTGATTTTTTAATGCGTCTACTGCCAAGTCAGTGGCTTCTTCAAATGTTTTACATTGTTTTTTTGCGAATAGCTCATTTCCGGGAATAAACACTTTTACTTCTGCAATTTTATTTTCTCCAGTTTCTGATTTGTCGATTTTTAATATTACTTCAGAACCTGTTATATTATCAAAAAATTTGGTTAGTTTCTTAACTCTCTCTTCTATAAAATTTACCAATTTAACGTCTGCGTCAAAATGAATTGATTGAATTTTTGTTGCCATTTTTAATTCCTCCTAAATTTTATGACCTGGGATGGGCCGATTTGTAAACTTTTTTTAATTTCTCGACAGAATTATGAGTGTAAACTTGGGTCGCTGCTAAACTTGAATGACCTAAAAGTTCTTTAACGGCATTTATGTCAGCTCCACTATTAATAAGATGGGTTGCAAATGTATGTCTAAGAATATGTGGACTTTTCTTATTATTTGAAACTAGCCCTGTTAAATGGCTTTTAACACATTTGTAAATAGCAGACTCGCTGATTTGCAAACCTTTTTCTGAAATAAAAAGAAAATCATTTTCATTCTCAAAAGCCTTTCTTTTTGCTAAGTATTGATTTAAGATTGGCAGCATATTTTCTGAAAATGGAATTATTCTTTCTTTATTTCTTTTACCTAAAACTTTTAGTTCAAGTTTATAAAAATTAATATCTCCAATTTGTATGCCCATTAACTCTGCTCTTCGAATTCCTAAATTATAGAAAAATTCAATAATTAACCTAGTTCTTAATCCAATAAAATCGTCTGTAAATCTATTAGCCTCTAATAATGAGAGCATTTGATTTTCTGAAATAAAATCAGGTAATCGTTTTGGAACTTTTGGTGATGTTAATTTTAAACAAGGATTGTTGTCAATTTCACCTTTCATTAAAAGAAATTTAAAAAAGGCCTTAATTGATGATATCTTTCTTCGAATCGCTTTGGCTGTAATTTTATTTGAAAACAAAAAAGCTATCCAAGCTCGGACATGATTAGATTGGATTTGATTTAAACTTAACTTTTCGAAATTATTTGTAATAAAATCAAAAAATTGATTTAAATCGCTAGAGTAAGCGATTATTGTATTACTGGAAAATCTTCTTTCTGCTTCAAGGTAATTTAAGAAGTCATTTACCATAAAAATAGCTTTACATTATATACTATATAATAATGTAAAGCTAAAAATATATTCAAGAAAATTAGATTTCTTGCTGTTGCATTTTAAGGCGGTATGCCGCTTTAATAATTTCATCTCTTCTTTTAACAGAAGGCTTGGTGAATTTTTGTCTTTCTCTTAATTCTTTCACAACGCCTGTTTTTTCAAATTTTTTCTTGAATTTTTTTAGCGCTTTTTCAATTGATTCGCCTTCTTTAACTGGTATAATTATCATTATTACTCTAATTTTAGGGGTGCAAATTTATTAATATTTTTTTTATATCAAACTTATTTTAAAATTTCTCTTGCAATTACTAATTTTTGAATTTCCGATGTTCCTTCACCAATGGTGCAAAGCTTGCTATCTCTAAAAAATTTTTCAGCAGGAAAGTCCTTTGTAAACCCATAACCTCCAAAAATTTGGACTGCTTCAAGTGAGGCTCGAACACAAACTTCAGATGCATAATATTTCGCAAAAGCTGATTCTTTTGTCATTTTTTTTCCTTTATTTTTTAAATCGGCTGCTTGAAAAGTTAATAGTTCTGCTGCTTCAATTTCAGTAGCCATATCAGCTAATTTAAATGAAATGGCCTGAAATGCGGAAATTGGTTTTCCAAATTGAATTCTTTCTTTAGCATATTTTAATGAACAATTGTAAGCACCTTTAGCAATTCCTAATGAAAGTGCTGCAATTGAAATTCTTCCTCCATCGAGTACTTTCATAGCTTGAATAAATCCCTCTCCTACTTCGCCTAAAATGTTACTTTTATGAACTCTGCAATCTTGAAAAATTAATTCTGCTGTTTCGCTTGCTCTCATTCCAAGTTTATTCTCTTTTTTTCCTGATGAAAATCCAGGAGTTCCTTTTTCAATTACGAATGCCGTCATGCCATGAGAATCACCTTTTTCTCCTGTTCTTACAATTACAACAGCGATGTCTCCTGAAATTGCATGAGTTATAAAGTTTTTAGCTCCGTTAATTATCCAATATTCACCATCCTGAACAGCAGTAGTGCTCATGCCTCCGGCATCGGATCCAGTATTGTGCTCTGTAAGCCCCCAAGCGCCAATCCATTCAGCAGTTGCTAACTTTGGTAACCATTTTCTTTTTTGATCTTCGTTAGCAAATTGCAATATATGACCTGTACATAGTGAATTATGAGCTGCCATTGACAACGCAATAGATCCGCAAATTTGACCCAATTCAGAAATTGCAGTCACATATTCATAGTATCCAAAGCCTGAGCCGCCATATTCAGTAGGCACTAATACTCCCATCAAACCTAAATGCCCAAGTTCTTTAAAAACTTCAATTGGGAAAATTTGATTTTCATCCCAATACATTAGGTTTGGTTTAATGTGTTTTTCACCGAAAGCTCTTACCATGTCTGTAATCATGGCTTGATTTTCATTTAAATTAAAATTCATAATTCCCGATTTTAATAAGTCACTAATTTGATAATGTTATTTGAGTAAGATTTGAGCGCTTCACTCCCGTCAAGAAAAGACAACTCAATAATAAATGCAAAAGCTGAAGTGTTTGCACCACACTTTTTAACAAGTTCTGCTGTGGCTTTGGCTGTTCCTCCAGTAGCTAATAAATCATCATGAATTAAGACGTTCCAATTTGGTTTTATTGAATCAATATGAACTTCAATTTCGGCTGAGCCATATTCTAAGTCATATTGATGTGAAACTGTTTCAGCTGGAAGCTTCCCCTTCTTCCTAACTAAAATAAATGGAACGTTTAACTTTCTGGCGATTAAAGGCCCCAAGAGAAAACCTCTGCTTTCTACTCCTGCAACAGCATTAATATTTAAATGTTTAATTTGTTTTATAATTTCTTCTGTCATTTCATCCCAAAGTTCAGGGTAATGAAACAATGGAGTGATATCTTTAAACAATATTCCTGGTTTTGGAAAATTTGGAATATCTCTAATTATATTTTGAAGTTTATGGCTAATTAGACTCATTTATTTGTACTCAACAGAAAAATAAGGTGCAATTTTAGGATATAAAGTGTCATTGACCAAATTAAGTTTAAGCAAATCTTCCAATTTTTTGAAAGAGCCATTTTTTTGGCGAACGTTGATTATTTGTTTAGCCAATTCTTTTCCTACATATGGATGCTTTTGTAAATCCCAAACTGAGGCATTATTTATATTTATTTTCTGCACATCATTTTCTGTAACAAATAACTGAGAGCTTATTAACACGAAATTATTTTCTTTTATTCCAAATACCTCTTTTAGTTGATTGATGGAGTGAAATCCGCCTAACTTTTTTCTATAATAAATGATGGCTCGGGCTATTCCTGGACCAATACCTTTTAAGCTTTCTAATTGAGCAGAATCGGCCTTGTTAAGATCAATTGCTGAAATAGGTTTTATTTCTTCTTTAAACTTACTTTTATTGAATGGAATTGAATCTGGTAGTTCTAAAAATGGTTTGAACTTTTGGAAATCTTCTTCTGTAAGACCATATAGCTTTGAAAAGTCTTTTTTTATTCTCCATGATCCACCAGCATTTCTATACTTTATAATAGAGTTGATTTGATACTTTTTAAATCCCAAGCTATCTAGAGCCTCGGCAGATGCGTTATTCGGATTAAAAGAAAATAAAAATGTTTGTTTTTCATTTTTTTCAAATCTATTTTTTACTTTAAAATTTTGAGTTGGCGGTTGATTAGTTTTTTGTGCTTGAACTAACGAGTCAATCTTGAGTTGAACTGTTTTGTTCTTTAAAAACATGAGTTTCGGAGTGTAAAAATAAATAACGATATAGTTAGCAATTAATATAATAACAATAATAATTACCAAAGCTAAAATCCCAATTCTTTGGGATTTATTAAAGTAATAAAACTCACGAAGCCAGTTAGGCAAATTAGTCTTTCTTTTTAATTGTTAAAACCTTATAGAAAAAATAAAGAGTTATGCCAGTTACTAAAATTTGTGTTCCGGCCATTAAAATTAATGCTTGTGTATTTATCATTTTGTAAATCTCCCTTCCTTTATTCGTTTATTATAAGCTACATAAACTAATAATGCAATTCCAAAGAATAGAATTAAAAGTAAAACTCTGCCAAGCGTAATGTAGGTTATATTATTTTGTAAATTGGCAATGATTTCTGGATCTGTTGCTGCGGCAATTTGTTCTTTTAACCCTTGATTTGTTATTTGTTTGATAATTGAAGAATTATCTAAATTGTAACCATTACCTGATGCTAAATTTTTAAATTCATTCTGAAAATCGTTGTTTTTTGGGGTAAATAAAGAACCTAAAAAAACGATTAATAAAAGTAATGGAGTAATGTATTTAATAACAAATTTATAAAAATTTGGTATTCTTATATCAGCTCCTTTATTGATTTCATTCCATCCATTGGTAATGCCAAAGATCCAAGAAAATATTATAGATTCAACTAGGGCAAAAACTACTAATGAAACCGTACCAGCCCAATAATCATATTCTCCAAAAACACCTTCTTGGTAAAAAAATACAGTTGGTAAACCAAATACCAAAGTAATTAATCCAAAGGTGTATGCCGCATTTTTTCTATTAAATCCGAATTCATCTTGTAAAAATCCCATCCATGGAGTGCCCATGGCTAATGATGAGGTAACACCTGCAAAAAACAACAGACCAAACCACATAACTCCCGCAACAAGTGATAAAACAGGGCCCCATTTTTCGAATAAAAAGGGCATCGTTTGAAAAGCCATACCAAATCCAGCATTTTCTTTTACCCAATCTAAACCTAAATAACCAGCTGCAATAGGAATTACAATTAAACTACCTAAAACAACTTCTACAAATTCATTTGTAAAACCAGCTGATACTGCATTCAAAGCCACATCATCTTTTTCGCGCATATAGGATGCATAGCAGTGAATTGTGCCCATTCCGACTGAAAGTGTGAAGAAAATTTGTCCAGCAGCGGCTAACCATACTTTTGGATTGAGCAACGAATCATATTGTGGTGTCCACAAGAAATTTATACCATCCCAAGCGCTGGCTGTTGGGTTTTCAGGTGATGCTCCACTTGTTCCTAAAGTTAATCCTCTAAATGCTAAAAATGCACCAAAAATTATTAAAAGTGGCATCCCAATTTTCGCAACTTTTTCAACTCCGTCAAGTCCTCTAGAAAGAATGATGGTATTTAAAGTGAGACAAATTATATAAAAAATAACTGCTTCATAAGGAATTCCTGTGGTTGAAACGCCAATGTCAACATAATCATTAAAAAATTTGGCGACTTCTGATTGTGATAGACCATCAAAAGTTCCTGTTATTGAATGAAAAACGTAGGACATTGTCCAAGATTCGATGTAGCAATAATAAGCTGCAACGGCAATATTTGTGAATATCCCAAAAACGCCAAAATATTTCCAAAATGGATTTTTGGTCATTGAATCTAATATAAAAGGAGTTGAATGATGTCCTTTTTTACCTCCAAAACGCCCCATACTCCATTCCATCCAAAGCAATGGAATTCCCATAAGCAAAAAACAAATTAAATAAGGTATAATAAAAGCACCGCCCCCATTTTGGACTGCTTGAACAGGAAATCTTAGAAAATTTCCTAAACCAACTGCATTGCCTGCCATTGCTAAAATTAAACCAACTCTTGAGCCCCAGGATTCTGTTTTTGACATTATTTTTTTATTAGGATGATTTCAAAATTATATAATTCTTTTACTTTTCAAAGATTCTTAGCTAAAAGCTGCAATTTGACTTTCAATAATAGCTAGAGATTTACTAAAGCTATGTGGATTATAGTTAAGCTCTTTCTTTGCTTTATCAATCAGAAAGCCAGTGATGGGCGGACGTTTTGCTGGCTGTGAAAAATTAGTTGAGTTAACTGGATTAATTAACGATTTATCTAAATTAAAATGTTCGGCAACTTGACTTACTAATTCAAAAATGCTCATTTGATCAGGGCCAGAAATATTAAAAACACCTTTAGCTTTCTGTTCGGCTATTTTTATGCAGCCGTCTGCCAAATCTTCTGCTAAAGTTGGGGTTCTAAATTGATCGGTAACTACATTTATTTTTTGATTCTTTTCCAATGCCCCCTTTGCCCAAAGCACAATATTACTCCTGCTCATTTGATCTACTATTCCAATTACTAAAACGGTTCTGGCAATACTCCAGGGAGCAGTCATATTTTGAACAATTAATTCAGCATCTAATTTTGATTGTCCATAAAAACTAATTGGATTTGGTTGTTCATCTTCACTTAGAGGCCCATGCGTTCCATCAAAAATAAAATCGGTTGAAACATGCACAAGATGAATACTATGCTTATCACAAACTTCAGCTAAATATCGAACCGCCTCGACATTCATGGCTAAACAAGCTTCTTTTTCAGACTCACACTGATCAACATTTGTCATAGCTGCTGTGTGAATAACACAATTTGGTTGATAAGATTCGATTACATCAAAAACTTGTTGCTTATTAGTAATATCCATCGTTTTATATTCAAAACCTGAGATACTTATTAATCTATTTTCTCCTTTTGCAGTAGCTAAAAACTGATGCTTTTTATCTGTTAATAATTGTTTAACTAATTTTTGTCCTAATAGACCATTTGATCCAGTAATTAAAATTTTCATTTTGGTTATATTATTGATTCAAAACTATTCTTCATTGCGTTTAAAAGCTTGTCCCATGTATATTTTTTTCCAGTTTCTCGCGAATGAATTTTCATTTGGTTCCAAATATTCTCATTTTCCAATAAGGTAACAATTTTTTGCGCGAAATTTTGAGGATTGTCTTCAATGAAACAATTTTTACCATTACTCAATGACAAGCCTTCCGCTCCAATTGATGTGGTTACTGTTGGTAGACCTCTATACAAAGCATTTAAAAATTTTACTTTTATCCCACTTCCAAATTTTAAGGGAACTATATGCACCCTTGAGATTCGATAGTAATTTTCTAAGTTTTCTACAAAACCGGTAATTTCAATGTTAAAATCAATTTTTGATGCTTTAATTATTCTTTGAGAAGGGTTTCTTCCAATGATGGTTAATTTGGTTTCGGGTTTTACCTTTTTTACAATCGGCCAAACTTCATTTATGAACCAAATAATTCCATTTATATTTGGTTCCCAAGTAAGTGTACCTAAAAATATTAATCGATTTTCAGTAGAAGAGAATTTAAGTTCCGGAAATTCTAAAAACTCTTCCTCTCCTAGATGAAAAGTTTCTGCGTAATTGGCCGATGGGTTCAATTCGCTCTTAAAGGCTTCAATATCGTTTGGAGAGGCAAAAATTAAATTAGATTGTTTAATTGCTATTTTTTCAACTTTTTTGATTCTTTCAGATTCAATTTTTACCGCTAATTTTTTGAAGAAATTTGTTTCATTTTCTGCAAATCTTCTCCACAAAAGAAATTCTGCGTTATGAGTATGAAAAATAATTTTTCCTTTAAAACTTTTGGGAATATACTGTGTAACTTCATAGTGATCAAACCAAATGGCTTGAACGGAATCAAGTTTTTTTTCTAATTCAACTTCAAGTTCTTTTGAGTAATTTCTCACAAAATTTAGTGGTATTCCCTTCCAATAACTTTTAATCAAATTTTCAAAATTTCTTTTATCATGGCATTTAAATCCTAAAGAAGAGTTTAGTTGAATTTTTTTAAGAAACTCTTTTTGATAATAAACATCATCTCCTTTTATAAGATAGAAGAGGTCAATTTTGTAATATTTACTTAAAAATATGAGAAGTTTATTTGTTTTTATAACACCTCCGCTATTGGCAGGATATGGCAATTGGGTGGTTATAAAAACTATGTTCATTTAATCCTTGAATTTTTAGCAAGGATAAAAATTTTAATGAATTAATTTTTTAGAAATCCCAAACTGATGAAGTTGACTTAACCTTTTTACCAAAAAAATAATGTTTATTTTCTCTCAGAAATGCCAAAATCAAATAAATAATAATAGGCGATCCGAAAGTGAAAAAAGAAAGATAAACAAAGTAGATGCGAATATTAGAAGCTTTCATTCCAAGTTTATCACCCAGCCATGTGCAAATACCAAAAACACGCATCTCAATAGGATTTACAATTTGGTTTTGAATGTTTTGGACTAAATTTTTCATTTTTCCTTATGGGTTAAAATTTTATTACCGATACTGCAAATTAAGCATTTTTTTGGAGTACAATAATTATTAAATAATTCTAATATTGCTTGTGTATCAAAAGCATTTTTAGTTTGTAATCCTAAAATATTAAATTGTTTAACAATCTGATTCTTTTCTGAAGGAATAGACTTCAAAATTGTTAATATTTTATCAATTAAGTCAGGCATTTGCTGCTTTTTGCCATAATGAAACAATAAAGGAACAAACACATTAATAAATAAGACTTTTTTTGATTCTAATCCAAGACTCTTTTTCGAAATCTTTGATTGTTTTTCAAACGTGAAATGATTATCCCAATAATCATCAATTTCAGTATCAACAATTGCATCAAAATGGTTTAAATTTTGGCAGTCTAGTAATTTCGAAAAGCTAAGATTAGTTTTAAAAATAATTCCGGCAAATTGGGCAATTCTAATGGTGGGGAAATTGTAAGGTCTAAGTCTTAAAAATTTCCATAGTTCCATTTTAATTGGTTTTAAATTGTATTTAACTTTTTGAAATTCGTATTCTTTTTTCAGTTGTTGAAAATAAGAATCGTCTAATTCAATATCCAGAAAACCGGCTTGTCCGAAAAGAATGGCATTTAATTTAAAAATTGAATCTGCATTTTTTCTTAAAATATTCAGCGGGGTTGACTTTGCTAAAAACTCAAAGGGTAAATTATTAATTCTAAATCCAAAATATTTTGCCAAGTAGATATAAAAAGTTTCATCCCAATTATTTTGATTGGAAACTAAAATCTGTTCAATTTCTTCTGTTTTTCTCTCTAATCGATCAATTAAAAGGCGCTCTAACCAATTGTCAATTAAAAAGGCATCAACTCTATTGATTGACTTACTGCAAGCAATCTCATGCTTATTTTCATTTAATTCTTTATACCTTTTAATCAAATCAATTTTTACATATTTTTTTAGTTCTAATTTCTCAAATGAGTGGTTTTCATTTTGCAAATCATCTTCCCAAACAACATGTAAAATTAAATTATCGTAAGCTTTATTATTTTGATGTTTGTGTTTAAACCAATCGCTTGTTTTCAAATGTAATTCAATATTACCAGCCCATGTTGTATCTGCAATTTTCACCAATGCATTTAAAAAATCAGGACCAGCGTCTTTGTTCCAATAACCAGCGCGGATAACCTCAATAGATGCTCCATTTTGAGAAGTTAAATCTTCAAAATTGAAGAATTTATTTTTCCATATAAATTGCATTAATTCCTCATTCATTTTATTAAATTTAGATTAATTATAAATTGTGTAAGAACTTTTAACATTTTGCTATGTTGAAGGATTACGATATTCGCGGCCATGAGAATTAAAAATCTGATTTTAATTGTAGAAAAGTTGACTGAATTATCAGGCTTCAAGGTTTCAAGAATTGATCTTGAAAATGAAAAAAATCGACACTTTTCTGAAACAATCAAAGACATACCTCAATTTTTAAATACTATTCAAAACATAGGCATAGCCTGCAATAAGGTTTTTCTACCACAATCATTGCCCTATGCTGAGTTTGAAAAATTTATAACCGAAAATACAATTCCTATTTTAGTTTTTAGAAAATCTCAACAAAATTTAAAAGTTGAAATTTTATTTTCTGAAAGCAAGAATATAAGTCGATATTATTTTAATGAAACAAATAATGAAATCTACAAGGATTTGTTTCAACTTTCAGATTTGTTAGATTATAAATGTGTTTGCGATGCCAAAAGAGAAGGTACTAATATTGATGTTTTAAAAAGATTAAATGAGAACGATGTTTTATTTGTAACGGTAAATAATATTGAAGAGATTTTTACCCCTGAAGATTCTAAAGGCAAAGAAATTCATCCCTTTACTAGGCTTGTAAGCTTATTCAAATTTGAAAAAAAAGAAATTAGTTACATCTACTTTTTCTCCATCCTTATTGGTTTAATTAACTTAAGTTTACCATTAGCTATCCAAGGAGTTTTAAATTTGGTTTCTGGGGGAATGATATACTCATCACTAGTAGTTTTGTTATTTTTAGTTTTGGTAGTAACCCTATTAGGTGGTTGGATGCAAATAATGCAAGTGACAATGGTGGAAATTTTACAGCAAAGAATATTTACTAAAAGTGCTTTGGAATTAACGTTTAAAATTCCAAAAGTTAAAATGGAAGCTTTAAACAAAATCTATTATCCAGAAATGGTTAATCGGTTTTTTGATGTTTTAACCATCAAAAAATCATTGCCAAAAGTTTTAATTGACTTAACTGCAGCAGCCATTCAAATAATATTTGGAATAATATTATTAGCATTTTATCACCCAATTTTTATTGGATTTGGTGCTTTTTTGATTTTTATTGTTTTTTTAATCTTCTATTTTACCAATGAAAAAGCACTTCAAACATCCTTAAAAGAATCAAAATACAAGTATCAAATAGTTTCTTGGTTAGAAGAAATAGCTCGAAATATTAAAACTTTTAAACTAGCTGGTATTACTGATTTACCTTCTGAGAAAACGGATAAACTATTAACCAAATACCTAAAATTTAGAAACGAGCATTTTAAAACTTTAAAGAAACAATATTGGGCTGTTGTAATTTTTAAAACATTTATAACGGTAAGTTTATTAGTGATTGGTGCCATACTTGTAATTAATAAACAAATAAATTTAGGACAATTTGTAGCGGCTGAAATAATAATTGTTTTGGTTATAACATCAGTAGAGAAATTAATTTCTACTATAGATTCAGTTTACGATTTACTAACAGGACTTGATAAATTAAGTCATTTAACTGAAATACCATTGGAAAATACAAGTGGTTTATTGTTGCATGAATTTGGAAAAGACACCCCCATCAATATAAAATTAGAAAACCTCAGTTACTCATACAAAGGAAGCAGAAACCAAGCATTAAAAGATATTTCCTTTAATATCAAAAGTGGAGAAAAAATAATTATTGCAGGAGAAGCCAATTCAGGAAAATCAACATTAATGAAAATTTTATCAGCGTTATTTTTCGACTATACTGGCAATTTTACTATTAATGATTTATCACTCCGTGAAATTGACATTCGTTCTTACAGAGATTTCATTGGTGAATATTTTGGTGATAACGAAATTTTTGATGGAAGTATTGAGGAAAATATAACCGTTGGAAAAAGAGATATAAGCTTAGCAAAATTAATTAGCACTTGCCATGCATTGGGCTTGCATGATTTTATTGTTTCTAGCCCCAATGGATTTTCATCACCTGTTGAATCCGATGGGAAGTTTTTGCCCGCTAGTATTCGTCAAAAACTAATATTGGCTAGAGCAATTGCTGAGGATCCTCGAATCCTATTAATAGAAGATTTAGAATTTATTGATTATCAGAATAAAGAGAAAATTAGCAATTTAATTTTCGGAAAAAACAACAGTTCAACCGTTATTATTTCAAGCAATGATGAATATTTAATTAAACAATCAGAGCGAGTAATTGAACTAAAAGATGGAAAAGTTATTTTTGATGGAAAGTCTACTGATTATTTAAGTAAGAAAGTTTTTTAAACTATGGCTGATAAAAAATATATTGACATTGGTGACGGAGAGTTAGAAAAACTTTATTCGGTTAAGCTGGTTGCCAAATCAAGTGGTATGCACAGTATTGGTAAAATAATGCTATACGGACTTTTAATTTTGATCGCATGCTTATTTTTACCATGGCAACAAAACATTAAAATGAATGGCTTTGTTACTGCTTTAAATCCAGGAGAAAGACCGCAAACCATTCAAACAATTATTGCAGGTAGAATCGAAAAATGGAAAATTCAAGAAGGAGATTTTGTAAATGCTGGTGATACAATTGCCATTATTTCAGAAATAAAAGAAAAATATTTTGACCCTGAAATTTTAGACCGTTTGAGCAAACAAATTCAATCAAAATCGGAGGCCATAAAATCAAAATCAGAAAAAGCAAAATCAATCGAAGGTCAAATTATAGCACTCAGAAACATGTTGTTATTTGATATTCAGAAAAACAAAAATAAAGTAACCCAAAGTTTTGTAAAAACACAATCCGATTCCGCAGAGTTTAGTGCTGCACAAATTGACTTTAAAATTGCAAAGGAGCAATTTGGAAGACAAGAAAACTTATATAAACAAGGTTTGAAATCTTTAACTGAATTAGAAAGCCGTCAATTGAGTTTTCAAAAGTCGATGGCAAATATGCTTTCTAAAGAAAATAAATTAATCGAATCACAAAACGAATTAATCAATTCACAAATTGAACTTAGCGCCACGCAGTCGAAATATCTGGAAAAAATTACAAAATCTGAATCTGAATTAAACGCAACCTTATCTGAGCTGTATGAGTCAGAAGCTGAATTAGCGAAATTAGAAATTGAATTCTCAAATGTTCAAATAAGAAGCGATTATTATATCATTAAAGCGCCACAAAGTGGATATTTAGCAAAAGTTAAAAAATCAGGAATTGGCGAAACAGTAAAAGAAGGTGAAGAATTGTTAACCATAGTTCCATTTAAGGCAAGCAAAGCCATTGAATTTTATGCTAAACCGATGGATTTACCTTTGCTAAAAGTTGGAACACCTTTAAGAATTGAATTCGATGGTTGGCCTGCATTGGTCTTTTCTGGTTGGCCTGGAGCATCTTTAGGAACTTTTGCTGGCGAAATTGCAGCTATTGATAAAGTAGCTAGTAATCCAGGAAAGTTTAGAGTTTTAGTAATTCCTCAAAAGGGTGAAACATGGCCTGACCAAATTCAGATGGGAACTGGAGCATATGGTTGGAATATGCTAAATACAGTATTTGCCTGGTATGAAATTTGGCGTCAGCTAAATGGCTTCCCAATTGACTTAGTTTATGATGATTTTCCTCAAAGCGAAGAGAAAAAAATAAAAAAAGAGGAGAAAAAAGAAAATGAATAAACCTAGCGCTTTATTTCTAACCATCTTTTTAATCCCACTTCTTGTTTTTGGTCAAAAATTAGAAATGGAAGTACTAAAATTTGATGACTTCAAAACTCAAATTTTAGCGCATCATCCATTTGTCAAACAAGCTAATTTGTTAACTGATATAGCAAAAGCAGAACTAACCATGACCAGAGGTTTGTTTGATCCAACTGCTCAAAGCGAATTAAATAGCAAAGAATTTGGCGATAAAATGTATTACGAATATTGGGATAGCTATTTAAAGGTTCCTATTTTAAATTTTGCCGATGTTAAATTTGGATGGGAAAGAAATACAGGAGTTTTTGTAGATGAGCAATATAAAACCACCCAAAACGGATTGCTTTATGCTGGGTTATCAGTTCCTTTAGGTCGTGGCCTATTTACTGATGCTCGAAAAAATGCACTTAATCAAGCAAAAATATATACTGAAATAAATGATGCTGAAAGGCTCAAAATTGTAAATAAAATACTTTTTGAAGCTGCCAAAGATTATTGGAACTGGTATTTTATTTATAATCAACTTGAATTACTTCAAGATGCATATGTATTGGCTAATGAGCGATTTGAAGGCACAAAGCAAAGGGCCATTCAAGGCGATGCAGCATTTATTGACACAGTTGAAACAAAACTTTTGGTACAACAAAGAGAAATTGAAATTCAAAGTGCCTTGATTGATTTAATAAATTTAAAATTGAAAATAGGCACTTATTTATGGGATGAAAATCAAAATCCATTAGATTTAAAATTAAATGTAATTCCCTCTTATGAATTTGATAATTTGTCTCTGAAATTAGGCTCAGAAAGCGATATCTTAACTTTTGCCTTGGGCAACAATCCTGAAATAAGAAAAATAAATTTAAAAGTTAAACAGTTAGACTCTGAAAGAAGATTGGCTATAGAAAATTTGAAACCTGATTTAAGATTAAACTACAATGTTTTAAGTGCTTCTGGCAGTATAAACAATGAATTTGTATCAGGTTATCAAAACAATTTTAAATGGGGATTTAGTGCCTATCTGCCAATTTTGCTCCGCAAAGAAAGAGGCAAATTAAAAAGTATTCAGCTTAAAACCCTACAAACAAAATATGAACTTAATGATGTGAGAAGAGAAATTGAAACTAGCGTTAAAATAAGTTTCAATGAAATAAATACACTTAATAGAATTTTGCTTCAACAGGAAAACATGAACAATAGCTATCGCATTCTACGCGATGCTGAAACAACAAGATTTAATAATGGCGAAAGTTCGGTGTTTTTGGTCAATGCTCGAGAGAATAAATATGTTGAAGGCCAAATAAAACTTTTTGAACTCAAATCGAAATACCAAAAGTCTCTGGCATCCTTAATTTTCAACTTAGGTTTAGAACAGTAAATCAATTAAGAATTTAAGGTTAAAAAAAACGCGTTATCTTCGCCAACTTTAATTTTTTTAGTATTTCAAAAACATCATGTCGCAGGAAATTTCTTCAAAGTACAATCCGGCAGAAGCCGAACAAAAGTGGTATCCCTATTGGATGGAAAAAGGATTCTTTTTTTCAAAACCCGATAATCGCGAACCATACACAATAGTCATTCCTCCTCCCAATGTAACAGGTGTTTTACACATGGGGCACATGTTAAACAATACCATTCAAGATGTTTTGATTCGTAGAGCAAGAATGCAGGGCAAAAATGCTTGCTGGGTTCCAGGAACTGATCATGCATCAATTGCTACTGAAGCTAAGGTTGTAAATAAACTCAAAGAACAAGGCATTGATAAACGTCAAATTGGTCGTGAAAAATTTCTTGAACACGCTTGGGAATGGACTCACAAGCATGGTGGAATAATTTTAGAACAATTAAAAAAACTTGGTGCATCAGCCGATTGGAATCGCACAACATTCACTATGGATGAAGGTTACAGCGAATCGGTAATTGGAACTTTTGTTGATTTGTTTAATAAAGGTTTGGTTTATCGCGGAAACAGAATGGTGAATTGGGATCCAAAAGCCTTAACAGCAGTTTCTGATGAAGAAGTTAACCACAAAGAAGTTAAATCTAAACTTTATTACATTCAATATAAATTAGAAGACAATTCTGGAAATGTAGTAATTGCCACCACTCGTCCAGAAACAATTTTGGCTGATACTGCCATTTGTGTAAATCCAAATGATGAGCGATTTAAACATTTAATTGGCAAAAAAGCTTTAGTGCCTTTTGCCAACAGGCCAATTCCAATCATTGCTGATGAATATGTTGAAATGGAATTTGGAACAGGTTGTTTGAAAGTTACTCCAGCTCATGATGTAAATGATTATAACTTAGGTCTAAAACATAATTTACCAATTATTGACATGCTTACAGCTGATGGAAAAGTAGCTGAAATTGCAGGTTTTTATGTTGGTGACGATCGTTTTGTAGCACGTAAAAAAATTGCAAAAGATTTAGAAGCCAATGGATTTTTGATAAAAACGGAAGAAATTACCAATAAAGTAGGTTATTCTGAACGAACTGATGAAGTTATTGAACCAAGAATGAGCATGCAATGGTTCTTAAAAATGGATGCCATGGCTAGCCCAGCTCTTGAAAATGTTTTAAATAACAACATCAAATTTTATCCTGAAAAGTTTAAAAACACTTATAAATACTGGATGGAAAACATTAGAGATTGGTGTATTTCCAGACAATTATGGTGGGGACACCAAATTCCAGCATTTTATTTTGGACAAGGTTTAAATGATTTTGTTGTTGCCAATACCAAAATAGAAGCATTACAATTAGCCATTTCAAAAACAGGAAACAATAATCTAAAAATTGAAGATTTACGACAAGATGAAGATGTTTTAGACACTTGGTTTTCTTCTTGGCTTTGGCCAATATCAGTTTTTGATGGTTGGAAAAATCCAAAAAATGAAGAAATCAATTATTATTATCCAACCAATACATTAGTTACAGCGCCTGAAATCTTGTTTTTTTGGGTAGCTAGAATGGTAATGGCTGGATATGAATACCGAAACGATTTACCATTCGAACATGTTTATTTAACAGGGATAGTTCGCGATAAATTGGGTAGAAAAATGTCGAAATCATTAGGCAATTCTCCTGATCCAATTGAATTGATAGGCAAATATGGCGCTGATGGAGTGCGTGTTGGAATGTTGTTATGTTCTCCTGCCGGAAATGATATTTTGTTTGATGAAGCACTTTGCGAACAAGGAAGAAATTTTGCCAACAAAATTTGGAATGCTTTCCGTTTGGTAAAAGGTTGGGAAGTTGATACTACATTAAAAACACCAGAAGGTAATAAACAAAGTATAATCTGGTTTGAAAACAAATTCAATCAAGCATTAACTGAAATTTATGACCATTATGAAAAGTTCAGATTATCAGATGCTTTAATGGCAATTTACAAATTGGTTTGGGACGATTACTGCGCTTGGTATTTAGAAATGATTAAACCTAATTATCAGCAACCAATTGATAGTTTCACTTTTGATAAAACTATTGGGTTTTTTGAAGATATTTTAAAATTATTACATCCATTTACACCATTTATAACCGAAGAAATTTGGCATTTAATTAAAGAACGTTCTGAAAAAGATTGCATAATTATAGCGTTAGAAAAAAAACCTGAACCATTTGATATCCATCTTTTATCGCAGTTTGATATAACCATGCAAATAATTAGCAATGTTCGTCAAATTAGAAATGAAAAAGGCATTTCCCCAAAAGAAGCTTTAGCATTAATGGTATCGCAAAATGAACCTATCCCTAATCCTGAAATAATAACAAAACTGGCCAATATTTCAGAAATAAAAACTGGTACTGGAAAAATTGAAAAGGCTTTAAGTTTTATAGTTAAAGGTTATGAAATGTTTGTTCCAATTGCTGCAAATATTAATGTAGAAGAAGAACGAAAAAAACTACAAAATGAATTGGAATATACACAAGGCTTTTTAGCTTCAATAATGAAAAAATTGGGCAACGAAAAATTTGTGAATGGCGCTCCTGCGCAAGTTTTGGAAAATGAAAACAAGAAAAAAGCTGATGCTGAAAACAAAATCAAATTGTTGGAAGCACAAATAAACAGTTTATAAATTATTTGAAATCTCATTCAAGCGAGTCAAGTTAAAAAATTGACTCGCTTTATATTTTCAATTGCATCATCCAATCAAAAATGAAAATCAAAATTTTTCTTCCTTTTTTGATTTTTTTAAACTTGAACATTTATTGTCAAGTTATAAATATTGAGGGATTAAGATTTAGAAGTAATCAAGAAGGTTGGACTGGAAATAATGATTTATATTTTTCACTTGATCAAAATACACAATTGGTTTTAAAAATTGAAAACCGCATAAATACCCAATATAAAAAAGGAAAAAATACAATCTTATTATTGGGAAATATTAATTATTCAAGCACAGCAGAACAGCGTTTGCTAAATGATGGATATTTGCATATTAGGTATAGCAAACAAGCCAATGAAAAATTTTTTACTTGGGAAATGTTTGAACAAATTCAATACAATCAATTTCAAAAATTAAACTATAGGAACTTAACCGGTGGCGGTTTACGTTTAAATTTAATTGAAAAAGATTCACTCAATTTTATTTTTGGAACTTCCCTAATGTTTGAATATGAACAAGAAAGAGAAATTGATCCCATAACCTCCAACCTTAGGTTAAACAATTATTTGGCAGCTACTTTTTATGTAAATCGGAGACTATATATTCATACCATTATTTATTATCAGCCTTTGCATTTAGATTTTAACGATTTCAGATTTTCTGCAAATGGAATTTTTAGCTTAGGTCTAACCAACAAACTATCGTTAGTAAACGAATTATCGGCTTATTACGATGCTATTCCGGCCATAGGAGTTCCAAATTTAACTTACCGAATAAAAACAGGGTTGAGATTTAAATTTTAAGCTTTTTTTCGAAAGTAACATGCTAAATATGACGAACTTCGCCACTCAAAATTCAAAACAAATTATAGAATTTTGCCACAAAAAAATATATCATGAAAATATTTACTGATTTAAAAAACGACTTTTCCATCTTTAAAAATGAGAAAGTAAACCTCCAACAAATTCAAAATTTATTAACGGAATCACAATCAATAGAAACAGCTTTCAACGAAAATTCATCCCAATTTATAATAGCTGATAAAAGCTTAAACGAAGAATTATTCAACAAGATGGTTAATTGCTTAGCCGAACAAGATCAAACGTTAGCTAAATCTGCTTCTGTTTTAATTATAAATTTAGCTCGTAAAAATTTCCTAAAAACTGGAAAACCAAATAATTACTCTTTTTACAATAACGCACTAGTAATTGCAGATTTTCAAAAAAAATCAGCAGAAATTGGCATAACAGTAAGGCCGATTTTTAACTTTTCTAGGTTTATGGTTCTTAAAAGATTTAAACTTCCAGTAAGTGTTGATGTAGTTAACTTTTTAGCTGTTGGAATTTTAGAAAACCAAACCCAAATTGAAAAGGATATAAACCTAAATTAATCCCAAATTAATTCGAGTGAAATAATTATCGTACAAAAAGTCTTTTATCAAAATTAAAAACTACACTACTTTTAATAAAAACTAATTTAAAATCAGGATGTTTTGGGTTGATTAAATAATTAAAATCACCCAAAACAACCGCTGATGGAACCTTCAAAATCAAACTTTTTTGTTGCTCTAAAAAAGCATTCCCTATTTGTTGCGTTTCAAAATTGTGCGGAAAACTTCTCCAATTATCTGGTAATTTATTAAAATCTAAAATCTCAATAGGAACATTATCTGGTATTTCTATTTCAGATAAATAAAAATTGATTGGTATATTTTCCGTTCCTGAGTGAACTAAAATTTCGGTAACGCACAATGCACGTGATTCGCAGGTATAAACAACTGGATAACCTTTGCTATTCCATCTTCCACCAAACTTTTCCGCTCCTGTTCCACTCAAATCTTGAGCATATTTAAATTGACTTAGCCTGTAAACCAACATAACTAAGCCATTATGCCATGTTGCATGCGCGATAATTCTTCGCGAACAAGACCAATACCAAGACTTGTATCAAGCAAATCTTTAGGTAAATGATTACCTAAAACTAAACTTGGTGTGTTTAACCAATTGGCAAAACTTTCCTTCGAACCAAAAACCTCAATACCTAATAAATTTAAATAAGAAATTTCCATTATTTTTTCGGAATAAAGAGAATCAAAAGATTTATCTTCAGTTTTATAACGTTGTAAAGTTCTTTCTGATAGATGCAAATATTTGGCCCATTCAGTGAAATTAAAAGGGCTTTTATCAGCTAATTCTTGGAAATAAGTGAAAGAAAAACCTTCTTTTAAAGCATTTATAATTCTAAAAAGGCTCTTGGGATTGGCTGTTTCATAAACAGCTTTGCTTTCTTCTACGATATTCATTGCCATTAATTTTTTCAAATTTACGACATTTTTCTAAAACAACAAGACATTTGTCATTTTATTTCAATTTTTTCACCTAAATATTTTGGTTTTTTATGTGTTAAATATAAATCCAAAACTACTTTTACTCTTGCGAAATATTCTCTGACGGTAGTTTTAAAGCCATATTGAGAACTTACATTTTCAGCATTAAATCCTATAGCATTTATTCCATTTTTTTCGGCAATAAAAATGGCTCTTTCATTGTGAAACTGTTGAGAAACAACAATAAATGATGGTTGACCAAAAATTTCTCTAGCTCTAACTACCGAATCTAAAGTTCTTAAACCTGCAAAATCTAAAAAAATCTTGTTGGAAGGAATTCCAGCCTCAATCAAATCTTTCATCATCATTTCAGGCTCATTATAATCTAGCCTTCTATTATCACCGCTAATTATTATAAATTTAATTTTACCTGATTCCCAAAGTTCAACGCAAGCTTTTATTCTATTTACATAATACAAGTTTTCATAACCATTTTTCAAATACTTTCCAGTTCCTAAAAGCAAAGCAACTTTAGTTTCAGGAACTAAATTAACATTGTTAAAATGTTTGTTTTTCGCAACATTTTCTACCCAATTATTGCTTATAATCAATAAAACAAAAATGACAAATAAGCCTATAAATCCCCATTTAAAATAATTCTTCAAGGTTAAAAGTTTAAGTTTTCATTTGGATCCCAAAATACAATTTTAAAGTTTTTTATTTGATCATTTTCAACTAAAATACCCTCTTTTTCAAGGGCAATTTGCATGGCAAAAGGTGTTTCAAAATGAGCTTTACCAGTTAAAAGTCCATTTCTATTTACTACACGATGAGCTGGAATTTCTGGATGATTACAAGCTGCATTCATAGCCCAACCAACCATTCTTGATGATTTTGCGGCTCCCAAATATTTAGCAATAGCACCATAACTAGTTACTCTTCCAAATGGAATTAATTTCACTACTTCATAAACTTGCTCGAAAAAAGTGAAATCAGTTTTCATTAATGAATTTTAAAAACAATATAATTTATGCTAAAGCCTTTAGCTGTAAAAATTCCTTCATAGTGCGTTTTTATAGATGCTGCATCAGAAAAAAATTGGTTTTTCGAAAAATCTTCTTTGTACAAATCAGGTGTGTGCACTATCAATTCTAATTTATTCTCTTTGATGACCTCTAAAGTAAAATCATAAAGCAAGCGACTATCTGTTTTTAAATGCACAATGCCACCCTTTTTTAAGAGGTTTCTGTATCTTTCTAAAAATCTTAGGTGCGTTAATCTTTTTCTTTCTCTTGTTTTTTGAGGTTGAGGGTCAGGAAATGTAATCCAAATTTCATCTACCTCATCTTTCGCAAAAGCTTGTTCAATAAAATCGATTCTTGTGCGAAGAAATGCCACATTATTCAAATTTAAAGCTTCGGCTTGCTTTGCTCCAACCCACATCCGTGCTCCTTTTATATCAATTCCAATAAAATTTTTTTGTGGATATTTTTGCGAAAGCCCAACGGAGTATTCTCCTTTTCCGCAACCCAACTCTAAAACTATTGGTTGAGCTTTTTCAAAATGTTTGGTATTCCAATTTCCTTTTAGCTCAAAATCATTTTCCATTAAAGCTAAATTTCCGGGCTGAATTACGTTTTTCAAAATTAAGTTTTCAGCAAAACGTTGTAATTTATTTACGTACAAAACTATTCGTGTATAGTAGGTTTAACAATTATTTCTTCAAAATAGGCATGTTCGCTGCTGTTCAAGCACATAATTATGGCATTTGAAATATCGCACGGTTGTACAAACTCCAAAACTGGTGCATTTATTCCATCCCATGATGATGTGTTTACAGAGCCTGGAATTATTGCTGTTACTTTAACCTCAAACATCCTCAATTCTTCAACCAAAAGTTTGTGAAAAGCGTAAGTCGCTTGCTTACTAATGGTATATGAAAAAGCATCTTTTCTAATGTTTTTACTCAAAATCGACAAAATGTTAAAAATAAATCCTGCTTTTTGATCCTTAAAATCTTGTAACCAAAACTTAGTTAAATAATATGGTGCTTTAGTGTTTATGGCTAACATTTCTTCTAAAGTATTATCACTTTCACTTTCGAAATTTCCATAATTGTAAGCTCCGACATTATTCACAATTATTTGAATATTACCAAATTGTTGTTTCACCATTTTGTTAAAGTTTTCAATTTGAGCCTTATCAGCAAAATCGACTGATTGTATAAAAACCTTAATGTTAGGAAAAGCAACATTAATTTGGGATTTTAATTTTTCTAAATCACCTGTGGTTCTTGCAGCCAAAGCTAAATTGCAACCTTTTTCGGCAAGGGCTAAAGCCACCATTTTCCCTATTCCTCTTCCTGCACCTGAAATTAACGCAACCATAAAATTATATTGCCGCGAATTTAAATAATTTAGTGCCGTTTTTATGGATAGAAAAAAAAGGATTTTAGTTTCACCTTTAGATTGGGGTTTAGGTCATGCAACGCGATGCATTCCCATTATTCATGAATTATTGAGCCAAAATGTGGAGGTAATAATAGCCTCCGATGAAAGGCCACTAAAAATATTAAAAACAGAATTTCCTTTTTTAACATTCATTAAACTAAAAGGTTACGACATTTCTTACCAAGAAAAAGGTAGCTTTTTTTGGAAAATTTTCAAACTAACTCCAGGCATTCTGCGAAAAATTTTAAATGAGCATGAGGCTTTAAAGGTTATTGTTGAAAAATATGAAATAGATGGTATTATCTCTGATAATCGTTTTGGTTTATTTCATAAAAACGTTCCAAGTATTTTTATTACACACCAAGTTTGGATTGATGCAGGAATTTTTTCTGGCATTATTCAGTTAATGAATAAGTGGTTTTTAAATAAACACATAGATGTTTGGATTCCTGATTTTGAAGGCGATTATAATTTAAGCGGAAAACTGTCTCACAAAAAAAATCATGGTTTAAAATTAAGCTATTTAGGCCCAATTTCGAGATTTAAAAAATCAGCAACTAATCTCAATAAACAATACGACTTAATTGCCATTTTATCAGGCCCTGAGCCTCAACGAACCATTTTTGAGAACATGATTCTTTCGCAACTTAGTTTTAGCAATTTGAAAGCAGTTTTGGTAAGAGGAACCCCCGGAAAAAATTTGCCTTCCAATCACCTAAATGTTGAAATTTTCGATCATTTATCAGCCAAAGATTTACAAGAAAAAATTGAGTTATCTGCGTTTGTTTTAAGTCGATCGGGTTATACAACCATAATGGATTTGAGCATTTTAAATAAAAAAGCATTCTTTGTTCCAACACCTGGACAAACCGAACAAGAATATTTAGCAGAAAATTTATCAGAACAGAAAAAAGCTGTTATTCAAAATCAAAAAAGTTTCGATTTGTTGGCTGGAATTACTGAAATTGAGAACATTTCGGCTTTAAACTTAAATTCAGAAGAAAATAAAATTCAAGAAAAAGTAACTTGGTTTTTGAATCAAATTTAATCTTCTGAATTAATTTGATGTTTTTTATTTAAAGTTACATTTTGAAGGTTCCATTCTAGTTTTTGCTCCATTTCAAAAATTCGAACTCTACAATCTTTTTTTTGACAAATTCTGCATGAAAAAGGTAAACATCCATCAGAATGAACAAAAAGTTCAAGCGATTCTCCAAACTCTTTTCTAACCAAATCGGCCAAAACATCAATTTCAGCATGTGCCTCATTCACATTTTGATACCAAGGAACTGTTAAATGGCAATCTAAATGCAAAATACTACCATATTTAATTAGCCTCAAATTATGCAAATCAATCCAGTTATCACGTCTATTTTTATTCAATAAATCAATCATTTTTACCAAAATTTCCTCATCCGCTTCGTCCATAATTCCCGCTAACGATTTTCTGAAAATTTTAAATCCTGTGTAAATTATTCCAGATCCAAAAAGAAATGCAACTATCGAATCGAGCCACAGGATTTGAGTAAAATAAATCAAAATTAATCCCACAATAATCCCAAGAGTTGAATAGGTATCGGTTTGCAAATGTTTTCCGCTGGCAATTAATGCTAATGATTGATTTTTTTTTCCATTTTTTATGCTAATGCTTCCCATTACAAAATTGACAATGGCAGAAAATGCAATCAGTGAAATTCCCCAATCTAGCTTTTCAACTGGATTTGAGGTAAATAAAGTTTCTATTGATTTGTAAATAATTATAAAACCTGCTATAACGACCATTATTCCTTCAATGGAAGCCGAAACAAATTCAATTTTACCATGACCATAAGGATGATTAGCATCTTTTGGTTTCATGGTTAAAAACAGACTATATAAACCTAATAAGCCTGCAATAATATTGACTACACTCTCTAATGCATCAGTTAAAATTGATACGGAATGTGTTAGTTCATAAGCAATTACTTTGATAATGAACAATAAAACAGAAATTACAGCAATCCATTTTTGAGTTCTAAAATTGGTAATTTGTTGGATTTGAAGTGAGGTTAAACTCATTCTGTTATTTCATTTTTTTCAAAGTAAATGAAAAAACAGAACCTTTTCCCGCAGTGCTTCTTGCATTAATAGTTTGACCATGAGCTTCAATAATGTGTTTAACAATGGCAAGTCCTAAACCAGAACCGCCTTGGTCGCGACTTCTGCTACGTTCAACTCTGTAAAACCTTTCAAATAAACGAGGTATATGATGCTCTTCAATTCCAACTCCATTGTCAACTACTTCAATCAAAAGATTTTCGTCCATATCGAAAAACTTAATTTTTGTGTAGCCATTTTCATTTCCATATTTAACGGAATTGATAACTAGGTTAGTTAAAACCTGCCTAATTCTTTCTCTATCAGCATGCACCTTTTTAGGTTTTTCGTTATCATTTATGATAAGAAGTTGAATTTTTTTGTTTTCGGCATTCATTTCTTCTGATTCAATTACTTCATGGGCTAACTGAACTAAATCGAAATTTTCGTAATTGAGATGCATTTGGCCTTGTTCAATTTTAGAAATTGTATCTAAATCTTCAACCAAAGTAACCATTCTATCAACGCTTCTTTGAGCGCGCATCAAATAGTCTGTATTAATTCTAGGGTCTTCTAAACCTCCTTCTAACAGTGTTAAAATATAACCTTGTATATTAAAAAGTGGTGTTTTTAGTTCATGAGAAACGTTGCCCAAAAATTCTCGTCTATATTTTTCTAAAGTTTTTAAATTTTGAATTTCATTTTCCTGATTTTGAGCCCATTCAATAACATCATCATTTACGGCCTGAAGTATGTCTTTAGAGCCATCCAATTTTTCTTCTTTTCCTTTTTTAAGCCTTGTATGTAAAATGTTTTTATAAATTATTTTAACCTTACGGTAAATAAACTTTTCGATTAAATTTAGGCTAAGAACATAAGTTGCTAAAAAAATTAAAATAGCACCAATAATAAATTCGCTGAAAATTTTTGAATCTATTGCATAAAAAATGGCAGAAATCAGCAAAAATGATGCTGTAACTGCCAAGGCTATAAATAGGGCAACGGATTTAGGAGTTGCGTTTTTCATAAGGCGAAAGGTAAGTAAAATATGAATTAAAAGTCATATTTATAACCTACACCTTTTACTGTTTTAATGAGGGTTTCTCCTAGTTTTTCGCGTAATTTTCTAATATGAACATCAATGGTTCTATCACCAACTATTACTTCACCACCCCAAACTTTTTCTAAAATTAAATCGCGTGAAAATACTTTGCCAGGTTTTGATGCTAAAAGTGATAATAACTCAAACTCTTTTTTGGGTAAATTAAGTTCTTGTGTCCCTTTTCGTACAATGTATCTTTCTCTTTCTATAACTATGTCGCCAAGTGTAATTATTTTATCATCGTTTTCAATTTCCACCTCGCCTGAAACAAAAGATCTTCGCAAAATGGCTTTAATTCTTGATATAAGAACTCTTGGTTTTATTGGTTTAGTTATGTAATCATCTGCACCAGCATCAAATCCTGCAATTTGAGAATAGTCTTCATTTCTTGCAGTTAAAAAACAAATCAAAACATCTTTCAATTTTTCTGATTGTCTAATCTTCATGCATGTTTCAACGCCATCCATTTCAGGCATCATTACATCTAAAATAATTAAATCTGGAATTTCTCTTTCAGCAATTACTAAGGCATCTTTGCCATTCAAGGCTGTTTTTACTTCGAAAGATTCTCTTTCTAAGTTGTATTTAATGAACTCCAAAATATCTGGGTCATCATCAACTAATAGTACTTTCTTAGCTTCCATTATTTTTAATTGAATTTTATGCGAAGGTAAAGTGAAGATGAACTCGATTGTTAAGAAAAAATTAATTTAAGGTCAAAAAATTTATTCTTCATTTTAAATTACTCCAATTGGGGTATATATAGCTAAGTAGGGCATTCTACTTTTACCTCAACAAAAATAAACCTATTATGAAAAAGCAATTCACAAAAATCACAACATTTATGCTACTTCTTGCTGTAGCTGGAATGGTAAGTTTGTCATCATGCGATAAAAAGGAAGATGAAACAACTCCTACTCCTACTCCAACCCCTACACCTACACCTACTCCTCCCAATCCAACACCAACTCCTAGTGATGCTGATGCTGTTTTGGTATCAATTTTAACTAAAAATGTGGTAACTATTCCTGGTCTCCCAAATCAATATATTGATTTCGGTGTTGGGGTGGCTTTATTTCCAGACCCTGCTGATGCAAGTAAATTTTTAGATGCAGGAACCGTAACATTAGAAGGTGAAACATTAACCAAACAATCTAATAATAGTTATGTATTTGTTCCAGGGGCAACTAATACTACTGGAATTGAATTTGATTATCCACAAAATTGGGAAATTTCAGGTTCTGCTAGTTTTCCTATGACTAGTGGTTATGGCTACGATTATATTCCAGAGATAGTAGAAATTAATACATCAGCTGACCAAGCTGTTCCTGTTAATGCTGCATTTACCTTAGGTTTATCAGGTGGTGATAATAATTTGAATGGCGCTGATTCTATAATTTTCACTATGGTTGGACCATCTGCAACTGTTTCTAAAACTGCTGCTGCCCTTGGAAATACACAAAGTAACACTTTCACATCAGCTGAAATGGGAACTTTAGGAACCGGAAGTGGATATGCTCAAGTTACCGCTTACAGTATCAGATGGGATTATCTAAACGGCAAAAAAGTTTATTATGTAACTGAAGGTGTAAAAACAGTTTCCATAAAATTACAGTAAACCTCTATAACCAATTATAAACTATGAAAGAAGCCTGAGGAAACTCAGGCTTTTTGTTTATTTCTTAATCAAAACAATAAGCTATTTGCATTCCCCTTCTGGCGTGCATACAGCTCCTTCAATGGTTTCTAAAGCCATTGCTGGATTATTTTTTGCCCATTCGGCATAAGCTTTTTCTAAGGTTTGTGCGAAAACTTCAGTAGCTTGAGCTCCTGAAACACCATATTTTCTGTCCATTACAAAAAAAGGAACACCACGAACACCCAATTGACGCGACTCATAAATATCTGCATCAATCTCATTAGCAAACGAATCGTTTTTTAATGTCTCTTGAATTTCTTCACTTTTTAAACCAATTTTAACTCCAATTTTTTCAAGCTCTGTAAAATCGGCTATATTAATTCCATCAGTAAAATAGGCTTTAAATAAGTTTTCTTCAGCTGCATCGCCCAAATTATATTTTTTAGCCAACTGAATTAATTGATGCGCTTTATAAGAATTAGCCACTACAGCTTTATCAAAATTATAGGTTAACCCAACTTGTTTAGCCGATTGAGCAACTTGTTGATGCATTTGAATGGATTGTTCCTTACTAACACCTTTTACTTCAGCTAAATAAGTGTAAACATCTTTTTCAAGATTAGTTTCTTGGTCAGGGTTTAACTGAAAACTTTTCCAAACTATTTCAATTTTATTTTTGTGCGGAAAATTTTCTAAAGCTGCTTCAAACTTGCGTTTACCTATATAACAAAAAGGACACATTACATCCGACCAAATTTCTACTTTCATTTTCGTTTCTGTTTTTGGATTATTTTTAGTTTCAGTTTTTAACTCTTTTACTTGAGCAAACGACAAAGAGGCAATACTTTGAAAAATTAATGTTAAAAAGAAAATTCGTTTGATCATGTTTTAAAAACTTGGACAAAGTTAAAGACAATTAGACCTCTGAAATGTTTTTTGAACAAATTAACATTTCAAAACCCGAAACGATATTGATAGCTGTAATAATTTTCAGGTTTTGAACCAAAACTGGCATAAAATCGCGCAATTCCAGGATTGTTAGAGCCTTCAAAGTCTAAAACAAACTGACTGTTGGAATATATTTTAATTATATGCCTAAAAAGCGCTGTAAGAGCAAAGTTTGTTTTACCAATTTCTGACTGAGCGGTTAAGATAGATGTTAAATGATTTCCGCATTTTATGAGTAAAAGCCCAGCTTGCAAATCATTTTCAATTTTAGCTGAATAACATTCTAAATCAATATTTTGTAATGACTTTAGAGCATATAGTTTTTCGAAAAAATTTCTTTTAATACCAAATTTTTTTCCTGCATTATTCTTGAATAAATCAATGATTTCTACCAAATTTTCACTTTTGGAAAATTGCAACTCAGGATTCGCCTTTTTTAAATTTCGCTTTAGTTGATTTGAAAAACCCAAACTAATTGTATTAAAATCATCGTTCAAAGGCAATATAAAATTTTGATTTTCATCGATTTTAAATTTATCGGCCTTCATTTTTGAAAGCAAATTGAATCTAATAAATTTAAATTTAGATTTTACTAATTCTATTGTTTCTATTTCAATGCTTTCAGTTTCAAACTTTGGAATTAAATATTGAGTTAATAAGGGTTGAACAACATATTTAAAACCCATTTTCGATTTCAAAGGAACTGGCAAAACGTTTTGGTAATTTTTATCGATTAAAAAATAAAAATCAGGGCAAACAAATTGCAACCAAATCAAATTGGAATAAAGCGGATTGCCTAAACTTTTAGCAAAAGCTAAGTCCCATTTTTTGGTATCAATTTCTGAAATATGTTTTAATTCCATTAGTTATTCAACATTTTTTCAAACACATTTTTCCAACCTTTCCAAATGCCATAATTGCTCAAAGATTCATTATGCCAAAGACTTACAAAAGTTCCGTTTACCAATTTCGCTTCATTTTTTAATTCAATCATTTTTCGCAATGCATTTTCCAAATTTGTGTTTTCATAATGTTTAAAAGCACCATCCATAAAAGCAAATGGCAACATTTTTAAATTAAGTTCCTTCTCAGAATTAACATCATAAAATGAAAATTCAGAACAAATTCCTGCTCTAAATCCAGGTTTTGAAGCATAACCTAAACTATATTCTTTCGAAATCCCTAAATCTAAAAGATTAAAAAAAGTATCAGGCCAAGTCAATTTTAAATAGTGCTGACGACTTTTTTTTGGTTTAAATCCTACAATTTGCTCAAATTTTTGAAATTCATTTTGCATAATTTCCGAACTCAAGGAACTATTCCAACCAGGATGAATGCCAATTTCAGCAAAACTTTTGAGTGTATTTACACAGTTTTTAAATGCCAAACTTTGTTGATTTATAGTTTTATCAATTTCACCATAATTGGCCATCAATAAAAAAACATGAAAAGAAATTTTGCTTTTTGCGGCAACTTCATGCAAATAATCATAAACATCGTTTGGATCATTTTTAACATTGGAAAGAACCAATATTCTATCCAAAAACTCAACAAAATTTAGGTTCAATGCCGATTTTAAAAAGCCTCCAATTGTTCTTTTAAAGCCTTTTTCCTTAAAATAAAAAGCCGCATCTATATCAATTGTAACAATTTCACTAAATGTGTTTTTCTTAAAAACTAGATTTGGAAATTGACTTTTTAGCTTTTCTTTCAACTTTTCAAGCCATAAGTTAACGATAGGTTTTTCTAGAAATCCTAACTTAAAATTTTCTGAAAATTCGGCTTCAAATCTTCCGTATTTGTCTTTTTGTTTTGATGCGTATTCTTCAATTCTACTTAGTTGAAAAAAAATAGCTGAAAACAAATCGAAAGAGATGGTATTATTTTGATTATCTGAATAATAAATGGGAATATTTTCCCAAAAAGTTAGTTTTAATTCAGGATAAAAAAGTCCTCTTTGGAACAAAAAATCATTATTTGAAACTGAAAAATATTCATTAGAATTTCCATAAAATATTTTTGGCAATTCTGATTTTTCAAAATCTATTAAACTACTTGTAAGCTCATAATTTATTCCGAAATACTGCTGAAATACAAAGTTTAAAATGTATTTCAATCTATTACTTTCTTTTTCGGAGTAAATTAAAATCATTATTGAAGGTGAATTAATATTTCATTTAAAATAAACTCAGCGGCTTTTCCATCGCCAAAAAATGCCGGATAAGTGAAATCCTTTTTTTGAAACAAATGCTCAAACGCGTTTATTATTTTTTGAGTATCAGCATCGGCAACAATATTATTTCCATTGTCAACAATTTCTGTCCATTCGGTTTCTGGTCTTAAAACAACACATGGCGTTTTAAAAAAATAAGCTTCTTTTTGCACACCACCTGAATCGCTTAAAACCATGATAGCATTTTTTTCTAAATCAATAATTTCTAAAAATGAGGCTGGTGGGGTAATAATTATTCCTTTTTGCGAAAGCAATTCATTAAAATTATCACCAAAATATTGTTTTAGTTTCGAGGTAGTTCGCGGATGAATAGGCAATACTATTTTGAAACCATATTTTTTAAAAATAGTTTCAAATGCATCTACAATATTTTTTAATCTTTCTGGCTGATCTGTATTGTTATCTCGATGAATTGTGGCCAACAAAAACTGCTTAGGTTTTAAATTATATTGTTCTAAAAAAGTTGATTTTGACGCGGCCAAATCAGCAAAAAACAAACTGTTATCAAACATAACATCACCACAATGGTAAATTTTTGGATTGTTGGCTGAAAATGGCTTCTCATTATTTTGTTTAAATCCTTCATTCAAAAGATTTTGAAATCCTTGGGAAGTTGGTGAAAAAAGCAAAGTTGAAACGTGATCGCACATTATTCGATTTATTTCTTCCGGCATACTTTTATTAAACGAACGCAAACCTGCTTCAATATGTACAACAGGAACATGAATTTTAGCCGCAGCTAATGCTCCTGCCACAGTTGAATTAGTATCGCCATAAAGCACTATACAATTGGGTTTTTCTTTCACCAAAATTTCTTCAATTCCAGCTATCATTTTAGCCGTTTGCTGACCATGCGAACCTGAACCAACATTTAAATTATAGTTTGGTTGAGGAATGGCTAATTCATCAAAAAATATGGCTGACATATTTTCGTCATAATGCTGCCCTGTGTGCACTAAAATTTCTTCTACTTCTGATTTACGATTTTTAACGGCTCTGCTGAGTGCGGCTGATTTTATGATTTGCGGACGTGCACCAATTACGGTAAGTATTTTAAACATTTGCTTGTTTTACATTTTTCCTTCGTCTGCAAAACTAAAATAATCCTTATTGGTAAAAATAAGGTGATCTAAAATTGTTAAATCGAGCAAAGCTGCACCAGCCTTGATTCTTTTTGTTAGGCTTATATCTTGCTCACTAGGTTTTAAATTGCCAGAAGGATGATTGTGCGCCAAAATTATTCCACTGGCTAAATTGTCGATGGCCGATTTAAATATCAATTTTGCATCGACAATAGTTCCTGAAATCCCGCCACTGCTAATTAATTCATGTTTTATAATGGTATTGTTTCTTGCTAAAAGAATTACAAAAAACACTTCATGGTTTAAATCAATCATCCAAGGTTTTAAATAATCGAATGCATCTTTGCTGCTGGTTATTTTTTTGATTGGTTCTTCACCACTATCTTTTTTTCTTCTGCCTAATTCTAATGCAGCTACTATGGTAATGGCTTTTGCTTCGCCAATTCCTTTAAATCGCATTAAATCTTTGACGCCCAATCGGGCAAGTTTATCTAAATTATTACCAACAGATGCCAAAATTTCTTTACACAAATCTACTGCGGTTTTTTCAGTAGTTCCTGAACCAATTAAAATGGCTAATAATTCTGAATCGCTCAGCGCTGTGCGTCCTTTTGCTAAAAGTTTTTCTCTTGGTCTGTCTTCTTCTGCCCAAGCTTTTATATTCAATTTTCCAGCTTCGCTCATTATGTTTTATGCTTTAAAACCAATCTTTGATTTTGAAATATATAAACATTATTCCAGCAATTAAAATCATAACTCCTATGGTTACAGGATAAGCCAATTTATAATGCAATTCGGGCATATAATCGAAGTTCATTCCATACACACCAACAATAAAAGTTAGCGGCATAAAAATGGTTGTAAAAACGGTTAAAGTTTTCATTACCGAATTCATTTTGTTGCTTACTGACGATAGATAAATATCCATCAATCCTGTTAAAGTTTCGCGATAGGTATCAATACTTTCAATAACTTGAATAGAATGATCATAAACATCGCGCATATAAAGTTTGGTATTATCGCTCATTAAACCGCTTTCATTTCGTAAAAGATTGTTGAGCATTTCGCGGGTTGGCCAAATCATTTTTCTCAAATAAATAAGCTCTCGCCTCAATCTTTCAATTTTTTTCAAAGTATTATTATTCGGACTTTTCAAAACTTCATCTTCTATTATTTCAATTTCCGTTTCTAATTCTTCAACCAGCAAAAAATAATTGTCAATAATGGTATCAATAATGGCATAAAGCAAATAATCTTGTCCTGCTTTTCTAATGCGGCCTTTCGATTCCTTTAGTCTTTTTACAACAGGTTCTAAACAATTGCCTTTTTTTTCTTGAAAAGTGATTAAAAAATCCATTTTCTGAATTAAACTAACTTGTTCTGATTCAATTTCTTTTAAATTTTTATTCCAACTCAGCATTTTTAGCGCAACAAAATTGTAGTCCTCAAATTCTTCTGATTTTGGTCTTTGATCTGTATTTAAAATATCTTCTAAAGCCAAATTATGAATGCCATATTTTTTTCCAATTTTTTCAATTGAATCAATATCGTGCAAACCATCAATATTAAGCCATTGCACTATTTCTTTTTTAGGCTCAGGCAAATTGTTTAAATCAACATTTTTTTGGTCAATGCAATGTTCTTCGGCATATTCTAAATAAATAACTTCGGGTTTATCGGCCAATTTATCGCCAATGTGCATGAGGGTTCCAGGAGGTAAACCAGCTTTTACCGAGCGCTTTTTTGTTTTGCGTGTCATAATTGCCTTAGCTTTGAAGCCCTGAAAATAGTGCATAACCATGAATTACGAAGCGCATAAAATAAAAGTTACCAAAACTGGAAGGTTTTTTAAATTAGGTGAAGTTTCAAATCAAACTAAACAGATTTGGTTTGTTTGCCATGGATATGGGCAATTGGCGAATTATTTTTTGAAAAAATTTGAGCCAATAGCCAATTCTGAAACTGTAATTGTTTCAATTGAAGCTTTAAATCGTTTTTATCCAAAAGGTTTTTCTGGAAATGTTGGCGCAACTTGGATGACAAAAGAAGAGCGGGAAGATGAGATTGCCGATTATGTCAATTATTTAACTCAAGTTTATGAGGAAGTAACAAAAAACTTGGACTTAAATTTTATAAAAATTATGGTTTTAGGTTTTTCACAAGGCGGAGCCACAGTTAGTCGCTGGGTTAATCAGGCTAATTTTAAAATTGATAATTTGATTTTATGGGCTGCTATTTTTCCTCCCGATTTAGATTTAAGCTATAAGTCAAATCAATTTAAAACGGTAAGAAAATTTTTGATTGTTGGCGATAAAGACGAATTTTTGAATGATGAAAGTTTTAAATTGTATGACGATTTGAAATCGAAATATGACATTGATTGTGAGCTAATTCGATTTGATGGAAAACACGAAATTGATGTCGAAACTTTAAAAAAATTGCACAATAAAATGATATAAAAAAAGGCTGGTGCATTTTTTAAAATGCAACCAACCTAATCAACCATTGAACATGAAAAAAAACTATCTTATAAGTTCTGACTTTTTAACTATATCTCTAATAATGTCATCCAGCTCTTTGCTCGAGTCCATTATGTATTTGTACATTTCTTTTTGATTAACGCTATTTTCATTTGTTTTCCCCAACAAATTGACCAAACCCATTAATCTGGCAAGCGGTGCGCGCACAATATGCGATTGTGTCCATGCAATTTCTTTCAATTTAGTGTTTTGCTCTTCAATTGCTTTTACATAAAGCTTCAATTCAGTAATGTCTGAAATTGTAAGCATAATTCCCAAAACAGAGTTTTCTGTATTTTGAATAGGAAAAAATCTAAATTGGAACCATTTTTCACTTCCATCTTTTTGCTGAAAACTTTTAGAAAACTCTGTTTTTCTAGCATCTAGAACATCCTTAAGAATTTCAAGAATTTCTTTTTGCTGAGCAAAGTTTAATGTTTTGGCTGCTGATGCTCCAATTTTAAACTCAATATTTAAATTTTCGCAAGCAAATTTTTTAGCCGGTTGATTGAAAGATAAAAAATTAAGCTGTGAATCAATTAAAACATAACCAATATCGGTGTTGTCAAAAATTGTATGAAGATTTGCTTCCGATTTTCTAATTACCTCTTCGTCTGTTTTTTGCTTGGAAATGTCGCGTGAAAGGCATGATAAACCAATAATTTCTTCACCCTTAAAAATAGGATTGATAGAGAAACTTATAAAAGTATTTAAGCTATCATGATTAAATTCTTTTATAAATTGTTGAGGATTTCCCAACATCGCATCTGTATAGATATTTTTCCAAAAGTCGAGTTCGTTAGGTGAAAATATTTTAGTGATATCAAAAATATTATCTCCCGGTTTCAAATCAATATTAGCTTGCTGTTTTAAAATTTCTTTATAGGCAGAGTTGAAGGTAATTATCTCAAAACGAGTGTTTAAAGAATATACAAAAGCATCTGTGTTTTCAATAATGGCATTTAAATTTGCCTCAGATTTTTTAATTTTTTCTTCATTTTCCTTTTCTAATGTAACATCACTAAAAACTCCATTCCATAAAACTTTGTCTTTACCAATTTCTATGGGTTTAGAAACACCTCTTATCCATCTATAAGATGCCGTTTCAGGTATAAAAATCCTAAAAGTAAATTCCCATTTTGTTAAATTTTCTTTTGATAAATAAATAGACTGAAATAATGCTTGGGCGTCATCATTATGTATGTTCTCAAAACCTGCTAATGGATTAACATATAATTCCTCTACACTAACTCCTAACAAATTAACTGCTTCTTTACTTAAATAAGGAAAACTAAAATGTTGATTTTCATCCATCATAAATTGATAAATTACTGATGGTAAATTATCAATTAGACCTTTAAAATCATGATTATCAAAAGTGTTTTTAAACGATTTGAAATTTTCAGATTTTAAAAAACATGCATTAATAATCACATCTTTTAAAATTCCAAATTCGTTAAATTTTGGATTTACATTATAAGTTAAGGTAATTTCTTTTTTGCTTTTAAGCGTATAATTTAATTGTTGACCTTCAATTTTTTCGCCTTTTTCAAGTTTGGCAATAATTTGATTAAAATCAATGTGTTTTTCGATATCCAAAACATCATTTATGTTTTTTCTTAAAACACTTTCTGAAGTTAACTCAAAAATTTGCTCAGCAGTTCTATTCCAAACTTTAATTGTTCCAACAGCATTGGTTACAATAATAATCTCATTAGATGAATTAAAAATTGCCTCCAATAATTCTAATTTCGTGTCTTTCGTAAATATCATTTCTGAGTTTTGAATAGCGTATTTCGACTCTATTTCTGTATTAATTTTCATCAAACAATTCGTTTAGTATATCAGGGATTTTATCAAAATCATTCGATTTGTCTAAAAAGTAATCAGCCCCATTTGTTAAACATTTTTCTTTATATAAATCAATAAAATGATTGGTTAACATGATCACTTTAGTTTCTGGTAAAGCGCTTTTAATTTGGGTTAACAACATCATTCCATTTTGATTTGGATTATCCTTATCCAGTTGAATATCAAGAATTACCACATTTGGTTTTTCCTTATTCACTATTTCAAAACCTGAATAAACATTGGAGGCAGTGCCAACAATATTTACATTTTCAACAATTTCAATTAATTGCGTAATTCTTGCAATTATCAAATCTGAATCATCAATCAATACAATATTCAAGGTAGCAGGTTGGATTAGGTTAATCAATTTTTTAATTATTTGACAGCGCAAAAGTGTCAATTCTACACTTAATACAGTTTAGTAGAATCAATGATAATATTGTAGTGTTTTCTACTACAAATTTGCTTGGAAAATTAAATTGTTTTATTCTGTTTTGCTTTTTAAAGCATTCAGAATTATGCCCGGACTGTCAGCCACAAAAAGAGGCTTAGGATATCGTTTATTCACAATCATTCTTCTTTTTGGGCTATATAAAAACACAAAAGGTTGATAATTATAAACTTCTTCTTGCAATGTTTTTAAATAGGCTGCTCTTTTATTTTTATCTAATTCGGTATTGGCTAAATCAATAATTGAATCAGTTTTAGAGTTGCCAAAACCTGAATAATTCATTCCATTGTTTTCCCAAGATTTTGTATGCCAAATTTGACCTTGATTTTGGAAATAAGATGAGCCTGAAAAACTTCCTAAAAGCATATCAAAATCATGCTCACGGCCTTTTTTATAAACTTGAGCAATATCTGATAATTGTAATTGGCAATCAATTTTTATTTTCTTTAAAGCTTCTTGAATCAAAATAACCATTTCTTTAGTTCCTGGGCCTTCAGGATACAAAAGTTCAAAAGTAAATTCCTGTTTTTTACCATTTATATTTTTATCTAAAATGCCATTGTTGTCAGTATCAGCCCAACCTGCTTCTGTTAAAGTTTTGGAAGCATTTTCTAAATTTTGAGAAATAACATTTAAGCCATCAAAATATCCTTCTTGACCTTTTAGTAAAAAAGAAGCCATTTTTGTAGCTTCATTATTGGTAACAATTTTAATCATGTCATCAATCGGAATTGATTGAGCCATTGCTTTACGAACAACCAAATCATTAAACAATAAATTTCGACTTTTTTGTTCAGGCTTGGTATTCATTGCCAAATAGTTGAATCCAAATTGATTAGTAAAATGCACATCAAAATATTGATTAAAGCCTGCTATTTCCTTTAACTCTTTTACTTTATTTCCAGAAAGATAAAACGACACATCTATTTCTTGATTTTGTAGGGCTAAGGCAGCTGCATTTTCATCTTTAATGGATACAAAAATTATTTTTTCGGGAATTGCCAATTGATAAATCAAAGTGTCATTTTTTCCCCACCAATCGTTTTTTCTTTCTAAAACAATAAATTGATCTTTTTCCCAATTTTTTATGGCATATTGCCCTAAACCCGATAATAATTTAGGGTTTTTACCATAATCAACAGCATTAAATTTTTCGAAAAATGCGGTTAATATGGAATCGTTTTCAATTTTGGAATCAACTAATTGCTGAACAGAATATCGGCTCAAAACATTTGAACTATCGTAAAAAGCTTTTTGAAGAATAAAAATGCCGTTAAAAACATTTCTGTTTAAAACCGAATTTTCTTTCATTTCAACTTCAAATTCTGTTTCTGATATTTTTATAAATTGTTTAATAAACTCGCTGTAATTGGCTCTTTTAGATGGATTTCCATTTAAATTACAAACCATTAATTTGATTGAAAATTCAACATCATCAGCATTTACTTTGCTTTTATTGTCCCAAAAAATATCATTTCTAAGTTGAAATTGATACCGAATTCCATCTGCAGAAATTTGAGGTAATTTTTCAACCAAAACTGGAATAACATCGCCATTTCTGCTATCAAAACGAATAAGGCTTTTTTGGGTTAAGTCTAAAATAATAGACCCAATATTTGAATTGTTATTTACTGCATTTAGTGTGCTGGGTTCGTTGGTAATATGCACTTTTAATAAATCGTTTGATGGTTTTTCATCTTCGCAAGCTGTCAAAAAAAGCAGCACTGCACTTATTACTAAAAGGTATTTTTGAATCATGGTTTTCATATCGCAACAAATTTAGAATAGAAATGAAGCAAAACAGAAAGGTTGAGGAAAATTTTACCTAAATCTTTTATTAAATCTATTAATATTTGTTTTGAAAGCTCTACCCTATATTTACAAAATGAATTTTCAAAAAAAGCACGATTAATTAAAAATTTGAATGAAAAAGCTAAAAGCTGAGTTGATTAATCTTTGCATAAAATTGGTCGATACAAAACTAGAAACCATAAAAATGGCTATGGCGCAAGCTAGAGAAGGAGCTAACAATGAAACTAAAAGTTCTGCTGGTGATAAACATGAAACTGGAAGAGCAATGATGCAATTTGAACAAGAAAAATTGTCGCAGCAATTATTGGAAGCTGAAAAAATGAAAGATCAAATGGCCAAAATTAATTTCGAAATTGTATCTGAAACTATACGCATGGGCAGTTTGGTAGTTACTAATAAAGGAAATTATTTTCTAGCTGTTGCTCTCAGTAAGATTGAAATTGAAAAACAGACCGTCTTTATTATTTCTCATCAAGCTCCTTTAGCCTCTCATCTTTTAGGAAAAAAGCTAAATGACACTTTTGTTTTTAACCAACAGTCATTTCAAATATTAGGGATATATTAAAAAAAATCCCGATTATTTCTAATCGGGATTTTTTAATTTTTATTCTGCATCAACAGCATTGCTGCCGTGGCATTGTTTGTATTTTTTTCCACTTCCGCATGGACAAGGATCGTTTCTTCCAATTTTATCGTCCACTCTTATGGGTTGTGGTTTTGGGCGAGGTGCTGATTCTTGCATCGCTTGCTGGTTGTCAGCCGTTGCTTGTTGCGTTGCATCTGTTCTGCTGGTCGTTAATTTTGGTGCTGCTTTGGGCAATTCTCTGGCTTGCTGAATTTCTGGTGCTTCGTTATTTTGAACTGGTAAATGTGCTTTTGATAGGAAACTAACAATTTCTTTGTTCACCTTTTCGAGCATTTTTTTGAATAATTCTAACGATTCAAATTTGTAAATCAATAATGGATCTTTTTGCTCATAAACTGCATTTTGAACTGACTGTTTCAATTCGTCCATTTCGCGTAAATGTTCTTTCCAAGCTAAATCGATGTTGCCTAAAATAACCGATTTTTCAAGTGATTTTAAAACATCACGACCTTGCGTTTCAAAAGCTTTTTTCAGATTGGTTACAACCTGCATTCCTTTTAAATTGTCAGTAAAAGGAATCAAAATATTTTCAAATTTATGGCCTTCTGTTTCAAAAACATTTTTAACAACTGGATAAACTTGCTCTGAAATTTGTGCTAATTTTTGTTTGTAATGATTGAAAGAGGCTTCAAAAACCACATCTATTATGGCTGGAGCATCCATTTTTTTGAATTGTTCTTCCTGAATAGGCGATTGAATTCCCAAATAGCGGAACAAATCGAAAACAAAACCTTCAAAATCTTTAACCGGAGAATGTTCATTTACAATGCTTGCTGTTACATCATACAACATATCGGTAATTTCAATATCAATTTTTTCACCGAAAAGAGCATTTCTACGTTTTTTGTAAACTACTTCTCTTTGTGAATTCATAACATCATCGTATTCCAATAATCGTTTACGAATTCCAAAGTTATTTTCTTCTACTTTTCTTTGTGCGTTTTCAATGGCTCTGGTAATCATGCCCGATTGAATAACTTCACCTTCTTTAAAACCAAGTTTATCCATGGTTTTAGCAATGTTTCCTGAACCGAACAAACGCATAAGGTTATCTTCTAATGAAACATAAAATTGCGATGAACCTGGGTCACCTTGTCGTCCAGCTCTACCTCTTAACTGACGGTCAACACGTCTTGACTCATGTCTTTCAGTTCCGATAATGGCTAAACCTCCTGAAGCTTTTACTTCGGCAGTAATTTTAATATCGGTTCCTCTACCTGCCATGTTGGTAGCAATAGTTACTGCACCTGGTTGACCAGCTTCGGCCACAATTTCTGCTTCTTTTTGATGTAATTTGGCGTTCAAAACGTTGTGCTTAATTTTTCTCATTTTAAGCATTCTGCTCAACAATTCTGAAATTTCAACTGAAGTTGTTCCAACTAAAACTGGACGACCAGCTTGGTTTAAACGCTCTATTTCTTCAATTACTGCATTGTATTTTTCACGTGCTGTTTTGTAAATAAAATCAGCATGGTCTTTTCTAGAAATCGGACGATTGGTTGGTATAACCACTACATCTAATTTATAAATATCATAAAACTCTTTTGCTTCGGTTTCGGCTGTACCCGTCATACCAGCAAGTTTGTTGTACATTCTAAAGTAATTTTGAAGCGTAACGGTAGCATAAGTTTGTGTAGCAGCTTCAATTTTTACATTTTCTTTCGATTCAATGGCTTGATGCAAACCATCAGAATATCTTCTACCATCTAAAATACGACCAGTTTGTTCATCCACAATTTTAATTTTGCCATCCATCACTACGTATTCAATGTCAATTTCAAACAATGTATAAGCTTTTAATAGCTGATTGATAGTGTGAATTCTTTCAGATTTTACTGTAAACTCAGCATATAATTCTTCTTTGCGTTGCAGTTTATCTGTATCGGCTAAATTAGATTTTTCAATTTCAGCAATATGTGAACCTATATCAGGAATGATGAAAAAGTTAATATCATCGCTTCCTGCAATCATTTCCGTTCCTTTTTCAGTTAATTCAACTGAATTGTTTTTTTCTTCAATCACAAACAAAAGTTCTGCATCAACAATGTGCATTTCTTTGTTTTGATCTTGCATGTAGAAATTTTCGGTTTTTTCAAGAATTTGTTTAATCCCAGGTTCACTCAAAAATTTAATTAGCGCTTTGTTTTTTGGCAAACCTCTGTGGCAACGCAATAAAGCCAAACCACCTTCTTTTTCTTTTTTCTCTGCAATCAGTTTTTTAGCATCGGCCAAAGCTGTGTTTAAATATTTTTTTTGTGCTTCCACCAATTTTTCAACTCTTGGTTTCATTTCCACAAAAAGATGTCTATCTTCTTTAGGTGTTGGTCCAGAAATAATTAATGGCGTTCTGGCATCATCTACTAAAACTGAATCGACCTCATCAACAATGGCAAAGTTCAATTTACGCTGCACCAATTCAGATGGATGACTGGCCATGTTATCTCTTAAATAATCAAAGCCGAATTCATTATTTGTGCCGTAAGTGATATCTGCTTGATAGGCTTTTCTTCTTTCTTCTGAATTTGGTTGGTGTTTATCAATACAATCAACTCTTAAACCGTGAAATTCCATTAAAGGGCCCATCCATTCAGAATCTCTTCTTGAAAGGTAGTTATTAACTGTAACCAAATGAACTCCTCTTCCTGGGAGAGCGTTTAAAAATACAGGTAAGGTAGCAACCAAGGTTTTTCCTTCACCTGTAGCCATTTCTGCAATTTTTCCTTGATGAATAACTGTACCGCCAATTAATTGAACATCATAATGAACCATGTCCCAAGTAACTGGAGTTCCAGCAGCATCCCAAGTGTTTGACCAACGCGCTTTGTTATCGACAATGGTTACATAATTATTTTTTACAGCTATTTCTTTATCAAAATCGTTAGCTGTTACTTCAATAAAAGGATTTTCTTTATATCTACGTGCTGTATCTTTTAAAACTGCAAAAGCCTCAGGTAATAATTCTTCTAAAATTTCTTCGATTTTTTTAGTTATTGTTTTTTCTAAACTTTCTATTTCTTTATAATAGCTTTCACTTTGATCAATATCAATTAATCCAGAGTTAATTTTATCTTTAATCTCATTTACCTCTTTTTGTTCATCGGCTATATAATCTGCAATTTTTTTACGCATTTCAGATGTTCTTTTTCTTAAATCATCGTTTGAAAGTGCATTTATTGACGGATATATTTCTTGAACTTTAGTAACAAATGGTTGTAATTCCTTTAAATCTCTTTCTGATTTTGATGGAAAAAATTTCTTTAAGAGGCTTGCTAACATGTTAATTGATAAAATTTAAGGTGGCTAAAATAGATTATTTACACCAACGGTTTTTGATTTTTTTTACAAGAATGAAAATCGAGCCAAAAAAAATATCGGTCATTAAGTCAGTTGTGTTTGACTTTGCTGATTGGTAAGTCCCAAAATAAATTGAATAGCTTTTTGATTAAAAACATCTGGCTTTTCAATATTTACCACGTGGCCGCAATTTTCGATAATATCTAAAATAGAATTTTTATGAATTTTCACCATTTGTTGAACAGGGCTTAAAAACATATAATCTTCTGAACCCATGATGTATAGAATAGGTAGTTTAAGTTCTTTTTCTCTAAAAAATTTTAATAATGGATTTACCTCATCGGTAAGTTTAAACCATTTGATAAATTCTTTTTGGTAAAGTTTTTTCGCTTCTCGAATAAACAAATTTCTAGATTCATTGTGGCGTTTTTTAGGCATAATAACCCAAGCTAAAAAACTATAAAGCCAAATATACGGTACAATATATTTAAAAGCATTGCCCAACCAAACGAAACAATTGTGTCTTAATGTCAGTCGAGTTATTGCTCCTCCCATAATCATTGAACTAACTCTTTGAGGCGCAATTTCGCCTAAAGTTCTAATAATGATGGTGCCTAATGAAATTCCTATGAAATGAGCTTTTTCTATTTTTAAATGGTCTAAAACTTCTATAATGTCTAAGCTTACTTTTTTGAAAGTGTAATTTTTATCGAAGGCGTCCATAATTCCATTGCCTTTCGATTTGCCGTGACCTCTTAAATCGACTAATAGAACATTAAAATGGTCTTTAAAATCTCTCAATTGTTTATACCAAATGGCAGAACTGCCACCTGCTCCGTGAACAAAAACAACCCACTCGGAGCTATTGCGGTTTATAAATGGTTTGTGATAAAGCATTTAGTGAAAATAACAACCCGAAACAAAATAAGTTTCGGGTCGATAATTTTAGTATTCATCTTCGTTAAAGAAGAAATCTTCTTTTGTAGGATAGTCAGGCCATATATCCTCAATGGTTTCATATATTTCGCCTTCGTCTTCAATTTCTTGTAGGTTTTCAATTACCTCCATAGGGGCACCTGTTCTTACGGCAAAATCAATCAACTCATCTTTCGTTGCTGGCCAAGGAGCATCCTCTAAATACGATGCTAATTCAAGCGTCCAATACATAATTTAATTTTTTTAGAGTTCCGCAAAAGTATAATAATTACTAAACGAAACAATCCTATTTTTTATTTAATCACTTTTAAAGCAATTTTGTTCGAAACTCCTTCTATTAAAAACCTTTACATTCTTGGTTTCCAAGGAGTTTCAATTGCGTTTAATTCTAATGTTAACATTCTACCTAATGTAAAAAGATAGTCTGAAAGTCGATTTAGATATTTAATTAGAATAGGATTTACTTCACTATTTTGACTTAATGCCACGCAATTTCTTTCTGCTTTTCTACAAATACATCTGCAAATATGACTGTAAGAAACCGTTGTGTGCCCTCCTGGTAAAACAAATGATTTCATGGGTGGTAATTTTTCATCCATTCCATCGATTTCATTTTCTAATAATAAAACATCTTGTTCCGAAATTTCTGGTAATTTAATATTGCTTTTGCCAGGTTCCATTGCCAAATGAGAGCCAATTGTAAATAACCTATCTTGAATCTCAATCAATATTTCTTTGTGATGATTATTAATTGATTGATCGCGCAGTAAACCAATATAGCTGTTTAGCTCGTCAACTGTTCCATAACTTTCAATCCTTAAATGATTTTTTGGTAATCGTGCCCCTCCTAATAATGATGTGGTTCCATCATCTCCTTTTTTTGTATAAATTTTCATTTTTAGTGATTTTCAAAAATTATTTTTCTTTCGTTTAAATAATCCGCATCCACCAAACCATCTTTTAGTCGAACTATTCTTTTAGTGTAATTGGCAATATCTTCTTCATGAGTAACAATAATAATTGTATTTCCTTGCATATAAATATCTTCAAACAAACGCATGATTTCGACCGATGTTTTTGTATCCAAATTACCAGTAGGTTCATCTGCTAAAATGATGGAAGGATTATTTACCAAAGCTCTTGCTATAGCAACTCTTTGTCTTTGTCCTCCAGAAAGTTCATTGGGCTTGTGTTCCATTCTATCAGCTAATCCAACTTTTTCCAATGCGTTTTTTCCCATTTCTAGTCGCTCAGTTTTACTAAACCCTGCATAAATAAGCGGTAAACAAACATTATCGAGAGCACTAGAACGAGGCAAAAGATTGAAGCTTTGAAATACAAAACCAATTTCTTTATTTCTTATTTCAGCTAATTCATCATCCTTCATTTTACTCACATCTTTTTTGTTGAGTAAATAACTTCCAGCACTTGGAGAATCTAAACACCCTAAAATGTTCATAAGCGTTGACTTACCTGAACCCGATGGCCCCATTAATGCTACATATTCATTTTTTTTTATTTCAAAAGAAACCGATTTTAATGCATTTACTTCTAAGCTGCCTAATCTGAAAGTCTTTCTAATTTTTTCTAGGGCTATTATTGTTTCATTTTCCATTTTTATAGCGGTCTTACAACAAAATGTTGATTGGTTAATTCTTTTTTGAAAAATACGAAACCCATCCAATATATGTCAACTGAAACTTTGACCAACGGGTCATTTTTTATTTCGTTCCATGCTTCAAGCATTTCGGTGGACCAATGAATGTCGTCAAATATTAAAACACTATCATTATTAATGTGATTTTTTAATTGATTAAAGTATTTTATAGTAGCATTTTTCTGATGATTTCCATCTATAAAAATCAAATCAAAAAATTGATTTGGATTTAAGTGCTTTAAAAAATCATCAAAATTTTGATTGATAATTTCAAAATTCTCTAATTGATTTTTACTGAAATTTTCTATGGCAATTTTGGAAGTATTGGTGCATCCTTCAATACTTAAAATTTGACCAGATGCTTGACCTTTTTTTAAATATATTCCGCTTAAACCAATTGAAGTTCCTAATTCTAATATTGATTTTGGCTGGTAAAAACTGCTTGTTTTATATAATATTTCTAATAAAAACTTGGGTTTCGAACTGTTTTTGGCTAAATCGGCAATGCTTCTTTTTTTCTTTTTATTTATTAGTGATCCGGCACCTAAATCATGAATTTCAATTATTCTTTTATCTATTTTAAGTCTATTTGTAAATACCTCTAATTTTTTTAAGATATCATTTCTTTTTTCTTTTCGTCTTAAGACTTGGGTAACAAAAGCAAAAATAAAAGGTGAGTGAATAGAATGCTCTGTTCTCGCCTTCAAAATAAACTTAAGGAATGAAACTACTTGAAATACGGAAGGCATTATTTCAATAAATTGAAATATCCTCTAAACTGTTGTTTGTCTTTGGTATGATCAACAATTGTAAGCACATACAAATAGGTTCCTGTTGGCGAAACTTTTTCCTGACCAGCAGGAACACCATTCCAACCTTCATTTTTATCGTTGGTTTCAAAAATTAAATCACCCCATCGGTTAAAAATTTGTAACTCGTATTTATCGTCATCATTACTTATTCCATTTCCTAACGGCATCCAAAGATCATTTAATCCATCGCCATTTGGAGTAAATGCTTTAGGTATAAATACCATAGTTTGATCAAGCACTTTCATTTCATAAAAGGCAGTGTCACGACATCCAAAAACATTTTCAGTAAACAATGTAACTGTCAAATCCCCGGCTTTTCTATATAGATGTGTTGGGTTAATTACATCTTCTAATTTTGTAAAATCACCAAAATCCCATAATCTATAAATTATGTTATTTGATGAAAGTTCTGAACTAAAATATACTTCAGGTTTATTAATTGAAACTACACTTGGAGTGGCTTGTATAACTGTTTGGGGCTTTGGATACATATTGATATCCAAGTCACCCTTGGTATTTTCACAACCATTAGTATCTACAATGGTTAATGCAATTTGATAAATTCCAGGATCATTAAAAAAATGGGAAGTATTACACAAAGTATCAGTAGTTCCATCATCAAAATTCCATAAACATGATGCTGAAATTGGTGTCGAATTGGTAAAGTTTATCAGAATAGGGTCGCAACTCGACATAGTATCGGCAGAATAAATAATATCTGGAAGAGGATTTACTCTAACAGTTATTGGAATAAAAGCTTCAGGAGTGCTGCATGTATCCCATACTCTTACAGTAAATGTTTTGGTGCTTGGGGGTGTTGCTATGGTCCACTTTTCAGTATTTTGCGATAGAAATGCGTTATTATCCCAATTATAAAAATAAGGCCCTCCATTTCCACCAGAAACAAAAACCTCAAGCCTAACACTTTCTCCTTCACAAATAGTTGTGTCAGGAGTAGCTGTTACAGAGAACGGAGGCAAAACTTCTATAGTAACACTATCTTTATTTGTGCAACCATTTTGTGAGGCATTAATTAAATAATATTTGGTGGTGACATCCGGGTTTACAAAAACCGTATCACCAACTGTTGAAGAGATAAAATAATTAGGCGACCATTGGAAGTCATCTGCTCCAAAACCAATTAATCGGGATGATGAGCTTTGACAAACTTTGGTTGGTGATGCAGAAATATAAACAGAATCACGAGTAGCAAAAACAACATTAACGGTATCCCAATTGTAACAACCAAAGGTATTTGAAACTTTTACCCAATATTGACCATCATTGGTAACAGAAATGCTATCATTAGTGCTATTATCATTCCATAAATAATCTACAAAAAACGAACCTGGACTAAGTGGGAGTGTTAAACCAATACAAATGGCAGTGTCAGCGCCTAAATTAGGTTCTGGAAAAGGTAAATAGTTAATTTTAACAGAATCTCTTATGGTGCATCCATTGTAAGTATTTTCAACCCAAACCCAACCTGAATCTGATGGTTGAATATATCTTGTAGTGGCGTTGTTGCTCCATAAGTAAGTTCCATTTATCCCACCATCTAATGTTATTGTATCGTTATTACAAATAGTTTGAGGAATGCCTAACTCCACCTTAGAAAAATCAGAAAATACACCATATCGTGCTCCTAAACCATCTTGTCCATTAATAACTGCAAAGAAAAAATTATTGGCATTATTGGTCACTCTTCCTCTCGAACCTAAGGCAACAAACGCACTTGCATTAATTAATGCAGATGAATATTGACCTCCTGAACCAATAACCGGAGTAAAAGCACTGGCATTTATATTTCCAGATCCACCATTGTAAAGAAAATTACCCTCTGAACCAGTTTTAGCGACAATTAAAAAGTAAATATTTTGGGATGAAAATCTTGTAAAATAAACATTATTTGAACCATTGCATTTAATTGGTGGCACAAGCGCTTGAGCCATTTCGCAACCTTCACCCGTAATGTGTAAAACATAAATAGGTTTATCTGCATTTATGTAACTAGCATTGTTCGGAAAATTGTTATACGAATAAACATCACCTGCACCAATTACTGCTGCTGGTAAAACATTTCCATCTAAATAAATGGCTGTTCCTGGTTCTGTAGCCACAATAACTACTCTATCGTTTACTCCCAAATTTCCTTTTGGTACAACATATTCCATTCCTAAACTTGATACCGGAACTATTTGATCACCCATTAAATCCTTACAAGTTCCAAAAGTAGCTTCCACTTGATCGTCCTTGACAGTTATAGCAATTGGCTTATTTGAATTCACTTTTGATCCACCTAAATGGAAAGGGCCACCGTTTGATGTTGAAACCGCAGAGTATGTTTCTCCCCTATTCAGAGTGACTTGATAAGTTACATTGGCTGGATGTCCAAAAACTACATCATTTTTTGGGGTGATATCAATAATAGTATTGTCTTCTGTAGCAACTATTTCAAATGAATTGGTTGGAGGTGGGGTCAAAGAAGATAAGTTGTCAAAAATTAATTGTGCTGGGATAAAAAATTCTGTCCCAATGGCTGAACGACCTTTTAAAACGAAAATTTCAGGATTGTTTACGTTTCCAACTTCATAAACTGCAGAAATAGGCGAAGTTGAACTAATTTTAAAACCAAACGGATTTACATTATCTGCTGGTTTATTTTCTACGTCAAGTAAATAGGCAGATAAATCAGTTCCTCCCACTCCATTAGCAGGAATGTTTACTGTTAAGGGTGGAAAATTAGTAGAATTAGCAGGTTGAGAAATTGTAACTGTTGCCGCTGGACCACTAGAAGCAAATCTAAAATACACAGGATTATCAAAATTTGCATTTGAAGTGATGTTTGGAGCAACAAACCAGAAACTGGTATCTACTTGAGCCTTAACATTTTGAAAACCTAAATGGATGGCTAATATTAAAATAAGAATTTTAAGCTTTCTCTGAAATAACATTCTTTATAAAAGTGTTCGAGCAAACAAATATAGGTATTGAACCTTAATGTTAAGCAATTGTGTCTGCTAATATTCATTTTTTTTAATTAATCTATTGGATAAAATTAATTTAGCGCACCGATAAAATAGTGAAATGAATAATAAAATTTGTGAATTATTTGGAATAAAGTATCCAATTATACAAGCAGGTATGATTTGGTGTAGTGGCTGGGAATTAGCATCAGCAGTAAGCAATGCCGGTGGTTTAGGAATAATCGGTGCGGGCTCAATGTATCCTGAAATTCTTAGGACACACATACAAAAATGTAAGGCTGCCACCAACAAACCTTTTGCTGTAAACATCCCTTTGCTTTATCCTGATATAGAAAAACACATCCAAATAATTATTGATGAAAAAGTTCCAATTGTGTTTTCATCAGCAGGAAATCCAAAAACATGGACTGCTATTTTGAAGGAAAATGGAATAAAAGTGGTTCATGTGGTTTCGAGTGCAAAATTTGCTAAAAAAGCGGAAGAAGCGGGAGTTGATGCTATTGTTGCTGAAGGTTTTGAGGCAGGAGGACATAATGGAAGGGAAGAAACTACTACACTTTGTTTGATTCCGATTGTTAAAAATGCTATTAATATTCCACTAATTGCGGCTGGAGGAATTGGTTCGGGAAAAGCTATGCTGGCTGTTATGAATTTAGGTGCAGATGGTGTTCAAATTGGATCAAGATTTGTTGCATCTTTAGAATCTTCGGCACATCAAAATTTTAAAAACAAAGTAGTTGAAAGTAAAGAAGGTGATACTGTTTTAACATTAAAGCCTTTAACTCCAGTGCGCTTAATAAAAAATGCTTTTTGCTTTAAAGTGTTAAATGCCGAGCAAAATGGCGCCTCAGTAAATGAATTAAATGAATTACTTGGCAGAGCAAGAGCAAAAAAGGGTATGTTTGAAGGCGATATGGAAGAAGGCGAATTGGAAATAGGGCAAGTTTCAGCATCTATTGATTCTATACTTTCCGCCTCAGAAATTATCAATGAAATTGTTGCAGAATATAAAGCTGCAATTGAGGAAATAAATAATCCCAAATTTAAATTTTAGCATTCAAACAGAATGATTAACTACGAAAAATTTACGCTTGATAACGGCTTAAAAGTTATTGTTCACAAAGATGAATCTACTCCTATTGTTGCATTAAACATTCTTTATAATGTTGGCGCTAGAGATGAAGATGAAAACAAAACTGGATTTGCCCATTTATTTGAACATTTAATGTTTGGCGGTTCTGTGAATATTCCCAATTTCGATGAGCCATTGCAAAGAGTGGGTGGTGAAAATAACGCATTCACTAATAATGATGTAACCAATTATTACATTACTGTTCCGAAAAACAATTTAGAAACAGCCTTTTGGTTAGAATCTGACAGAATGTTATCGCTTGCATTTTCCGAAAAAAGTCTGGAAGTGCAGAGAAATGTGGTAATTGAAGAATTTAAACAACGTTATTTGAATCAGCCTTATGGCGATTTATGGTTAATTCTAAGACCTTGGATTTATAAAGTTCATCCTTATAAATGGGCAACTATTGGAAAGGAAATAAGTCACATTGAAAATGCCACTATGGATGATGTGAAATCGTTTTTCCATAAATTTTATTGCCCAAACAATGCAGTAATGGTAGTGGCAGGAAATGTTGAAACCCAAGAGATAAAATTACTTTCTGAAAAATGGTTTGCAGGAATTCCAAAAGGTCCTGAAAACAATAGAAATTTACCTGTTGAGCCTAAACAAAAAGAAGCACAATTCTTAGTTGTTGAAAGAAATGTACCTTCCTCCATGCTTATAATTGCTTTTCACATGAGCGATAGAATGTCAAGAGAATATTACACAGCAAATTTAATTTCGGATGTGCTATCAAGCGGCAATTCTTCTCGTTTTAACCAGAAATTAGTGAAAGAGTTACAGCTTTTTTCTGATTTGGATGCTTATATTTTAGGAAGTTTTGACAATGGACTTTTTGTAGTTTCTGGAATGGTCTCAGAAAATATTGATATTAAAGAAGCTGAAGAAAAAGTTTGGTTTGAGCTACTCGCTTTACAAAACGATTTAATTTCAGAAAATGAATTAAATAAAGTGAAAAATAAATTAGAATCGCAACAAATGCTTTCTGAGTTAGGTGTTTTGGACAAAGCAATGAATTTAGCTTTTGCAGAATTACTAAAAGATGCATCAATGGTTAATGAAGAGTTAGATATTTATAACTCCATTCAAGCCATTGAAATTCAAGAATTAGCCAAAAAAATATTCAGAAAAGAAAACTCAAATACACTTCATTATTTGAGTAACCAAAATTTATAATACATGCTTAACAGAACTTTTTCACCTGAAATACAATCAATTGAAGACATCCAATTGATTCACCCTGAAAAATTAACATTAAAAAATGGCTCAGAAGTTTTTCTTTTAAATGCAGGAACTCAGGATATTTCAAAAATTGAATTTCTTTTTCCTGCCGGAAGTCTATTTCAAGACAAAACACTTCAAGCAAAATTTACCAATAGACTTTTGACAGAAGGCGCAGGAAAATATTCTTCAAAAAATATCTCTGATTTAGTGGAATATTATGGTGCTTATTTATACAGCGAAAATGGCCCAATATATTCTGAAATTAATTTTTTATCCATTAATAAATATCATGAAGAGCTAGCGCCACTTCTTTCAGCAGTGTTGCATGAACCTCAACTTTCTCAAGCAGAATTAGATATTTTGATTCAAAATGAAAAACAAAAATTTAAAATTGAAAGCGAAAAAGTGGCTGAACTAGCTAGACGAAATTTTAACGCCTTACTTTTCGGACAAAATTCAACTTTAGGTAAAATTGTTTCAGAATCCGATTTTGATGCTTTGAATGAAAATGATTTAAAAGATTTTTTTGCAAAACATTATAAAAATACCCCCGTAAAAATTGTTGTTTCAGGGAAAATTAACTCCAACATTGAAAGATATTTGAACAATTTATTTGATTCAAACACTTCAAATATTAAAAACAAAGTTTTTGAAGTAAAAACGAATGAATTAAAAAGTCAAAAATTGCTTTGTGAAAAAGCAAATGCCATACAATCAGCTATTAGAATTGGTAAACTTTTGGTGAGTCCACAGCATTCTGATTTTTTCAAGCTCAAAATTCTAAACACTGTTTTAGGTGGTTATTTCGGCTCACGATTAATGTCAAACATCCGTGAAGACAAAGGTTATACCTATGGAATAGGTTCGCGAATCGTTGCAATCGACAACATGTCTTATTTGTTTATCGCAACAGAAGTAGGTGCAGATGTTTGTCAAAATGCCATCAATGAAATTTATTTCGAAATTGAAAAACTGCAAAATGAACTTATTAACGAAAGTGAACTTTCATTGGTAAAAAAATATATGTTAGGTAGTTTATTAAGAAGCTTAGACGGGCCATTTGCGCAAGCCGATAGATTTAAAGAAGCACTTTTAATGAATTATGACTTAAATTATTTTATCCGTTTGGTAAAAGAAATAAACGCAGTAACAGCCAGCGAATTGAGAGATTTAGCAATGAAGTATTTTAACAAAAATGAAATGATTGAAGTTGTTGCTGGTAAAATTTAAAAGACAATTGTTGCAATATTTTTGACTAAATTTCATATTAATATTTATTTTAGTGGCCTTTCAAAGATTTGAAATTTTTAAAATTCGTATGCATTTACTAAGTAAAAGTTTTCTCTTAACCATATTTTTCCTTCTCTCTTTCATCGTTAATGCCCAGCCAGTAGCTGCACCTGACTTAAGATGTGCTACTGTAAATCCAAATGGCGATGTGGTTTTAAGTTGGATTAAGCCATCCGATCCAGGCAACAATTTTTTAAGCTATGAAATTTATAGAGCCAATGCCTTGACAGGGCCTTACACCTTTTTAATCTCAATAAATAGCTATAACCAAACTTCCTACGTTCATCCAAACGCAAGTCCGTGTCCTGGAACTATTTTCTACTATATTAAAACAAGATATAACTCCAATCCAGATCCTCTTCTTTCTGACTCGAGTAATGTTATTCAAACAATGTCTGTAACTCTGAATGTTCCTATACCATATGATGGTACTGTAGTTTTAAATTGGAACGCCATGAGTCAAACCCCCTTGCTGACTCATAACCCATATTACAAAATTTACATGGAATATCCAGCAGGAGTTTGGCGCCTAGTTGACTCAACCGCAGCAAGAACTTACAGAGATACAATTGATATTTGTGATGCCTTTTTAAATTACAGAGTAGAACAAAGGGATGCTAGCGGGTGTTCGTCTTTTTCATGCAAAGCAGGAGCCCAATTGACCGATATTACTGCCCCCCACAAAGTTTATATTGATTCGTTATCTTATGACACAACAACTGGACAAGTACGAATGACATGGCAAAAAAGTTATTCGACCGATGTTATTGGTTGTGTAATTTTAAAAAATGATCAAAGTTTTGCTTTTCCTTGGGTTGCAGTTGATACAGCCTTTGGTTACTTAAATACTAATATTTTAGTAGATAGCTCCTTTGCCGACTCTATTCCTTACACATATACGCTATTCTGTGTTGATAGTTGTGGAAATTCAAGTTTATTTGCCGAACCACAAAGAACAATGTGGCTTGAAACAGTATTTGATAGATGTGATAAATCAGTAAGGCTACGATGGAATAAATATCGAGGTTGGTTAACAGGAACCGAACAATATGATATTTATAGAAGCATCAATGGAGGAAATTATAATCTAATTACAAGCGTTCCTAGCACCGATTCAGTCTTTCAAATTAATAACCTTTTGCCCGAACTTGAATATTGTTTTTATGTGAGGGCTAAGCAGCGAAATAAGTCTATTTATTCGCGATCAAATCCTTCTTGTATATTCACAGGCTATCCTGAACAGCCTGATTACATGTACATTGTAACAGTATCAGTAACTGACAAAAACACAGTTGATTTAATAGCCATTACAGACACCACTTCAGGTGTCTTTAAATATCGATTGGAAAGGCTAACAAATAGTGAAACAAATTATGAAAAAGTGACCGATATATTTAGAGAAGATATTGTTGGGAATTTTATTTATTATAATGACGCATCAACAGACGCATCAAAAAACTATTATCAATATCGTTTAGTAGGTGTTGATTCTTGTAATCTAGATTATTCATACTCTAACATAGCCAAAACAATATTTTTACAAGGAAGTAATAACCAAGCTGAATTTTACAATGAACTGAATTGGAGCAGATATGGCGATTGGGAAGGAAGAATAGTTCGACAAGATGTTTTGAGAAGTGTAAATGGAGTTTTTGAGGCAGAACCTGCATCTATACTTTTTGATACAATTTTTACTTATACAGACATTGTGAATCAATTACCTGAAGCAAATGGTGAATTTTGTTATATCATTCAAGCCTATGAAGGTCCTACTTTAGGGTTTAATTTTAGATCAAAAAGTAGATCCAATAAAGTTTGTTTAACGCAAAATTCAGTATTATTTATCCCAAATGCTTTTACTCCTTATGGCTTTAATCCAACCTTTGGACCCAAATTTTCCTTCTTAAATTACAGCAATTATCGCTTCGAAATTTTTGATAGACTAGGAGCTAAGATTTTCTCAACCAACAATCCAACGGATGTTTGGGATGGAAAAATGCCTGATGGAAGTTTAGCAAAAGAAAGTGTTTATGTTTATACACTTCAATACGCAAATGAAGATGATAAAATTTTTCAACGTCAAGGAACTGTGACAGTTGTCCGTTGATGCAGAAAAATGAATTAACATTTTTTTTATCAATTTTATAAAATCATAAAAATCAAAACTTTCAAGCGAGGCTTATTTTGTTACATTTGCGTGCAATTTTTTAATAAAGTTGTTATACATGCTTGATTTCTCCGGTAAAATTGTAGGTGAAGGTTTAACTTATGATGATGTTTTACTAATACCAGCCTATTCAGAAGTACTTCCACGCGAAGTTTCTACAGAATCAAAATTTTCAAGAAATATTACAGTTAACATTCCTTTGGTTTCAGCTGCCATGGACACTGTTACTGAATCTGCTCTTGCTATTGCTTTAGCTCAGGAAGGAGGAATTGGCGTTTTGCATAAAAATATGTCAATTCAGCGTCAAGCTGATGAAGTAAGAAAAGTGAAACGTTCAGAAAGTGGAATGATTCAAGACCCTATTACACTCCACGAAGCATCAACGGTTGGCGATGCATTGGCCATAATGAAAGAGTTTAAAATTGGAGGAATTCCAGTTGTCAGTGACAAAAATGTTTTAGTAGGAATTGTTACAAACCGAGATTTAAGATTCGAAAAGGTAAACAGCCGTCCAATAAGAGAGGTTATGACAAAAGAAAATATCATAACTGCCAAAAAAGGGACTGATTTACTACAAGCTGAAAAAATATTAGAAAAACATAAAATTGAAAAACTACCAGTAGTTGATGATAATAACTTATTAATTGGCTTAATTACCTTTAAAGATATCATTAAATTTAAGCTTCGTCCAAATGCTTGCAAAGATCAATTTGGAAGATTGAGAGTTGCTGCTGCGGTTGGAGTAACTGGCGATCAACATGAAAGAATTGAAGCTCTTATTAAAGCTGGCGCTGATGCCATAGTTATTGATACCGCTCATGGACATTCGAAGGGCGTATTAGACTCATTGAGAAGAGCAAAAAAAACATTTACTGGAGTAGATTTTGTAATAGGCAATATTGCTACACCTGATGCTGCCAAAGCTTTGGTGGATGCAGGAGCAGATGCTGTTAAAGTTGGAATTGGCCCAGGTTCAATTTGTACCACAAGAATAATTGCAGGTGTAGGTTTTCCACAATTTTCGGCTGTAATGATGGTGGCCGAAGCATTAAAAGGATCTGGAGTTCCACTAATTGCAGATGGCGGAATTAGATTTACAGGCGACATGGTGAAAGCTCTGGCAGCCGGAGCCTCAACAATTATGGCCGGTTCATTATTTGCTGGAGTAGAAGAATCACCAGGAGAAACCGTAATTTTTGAAGGTAGAAAATTCAAAACCTATAGAGGAATGGGTTCAATTGAAGCTATGCAACATGGATCAAAAGACCGTTATTTCCAAGATGTAGAAGAAGATATCAAAAAACTTGTTCCAGAAGGAATAACAGGAAGGGTTCCATTTAAAGGAAGTTTAGCAGAAATTGTTTATCAATATGTTGGCGGTTTAAGAGCTGGCATGGGCTACTGTGGCGCCAATAGTATTAATGAATTACAAAATGCACAATTTGTTAAAATTACCAATGCAGGAATGCGCGAAAGCCATCCTCATGGAGTTCAAATAACTAGTGAAGCACCTAATTATTCGAGATAATTTATTTATAAATCAAAAAAACATGAAGAAAATAGCTGTTAAAATTTTTACACTTACTGCACTTCTGTGGGCTTTCAGTGGGAATGCGCAAACAGGAAAAGATGCTGTTTTATTAAAAATAGATGGCAAACCAACAACGGTTGCAGAATTTGAAAATGTTTACAGAAAAAACAATAAAGCAGAAACTATTGACAGAAAAGACTTAGAAGATTATCTAAATCTTTATGTAAACTTCAGGTTAAAAGTTCGTGAGGCTGAAGCTTTAGGAATGGATACAATTAGAAAATTTAAAGATGAATTAGCAGGTTATCGCAGACAATTGGCTCAGCCCTATTTAACAGATAACGAAACAACTGAAAATCTGCTAAAAGAAGCTTACGATAGAATGAAAATGGATGTTAATGCATCTCATATTTTAATAGGTTTTGATGAAAAAGCATTACCAAAAGACACGATGGAGGCTTGGAACAAGGCTATTAAAACTCGTCAACGAATTTTAAAAGGTGAAGATTTTGCAAAAGTAGCCTCAGAAGTTTCTACCGATCCTTCAGCCAAGCAAAATGGCGGCAATTTGGGTTATTTCACTTCAATGCAAATGGTTTATACATTTGAAAATGCTTGTTATACTTTACCAATTGGTGATATTTCAATGCCAGTTCGCTCTAAATTTGGTTATCACATTATTAAAGTAAATGATAGAAGACCCGCTGTTGGCGAAATTTCTACTGCTCATATCATGATTCGCTCTGAAGCTAAAGACAATTCAACGCCAACGGATAAGGCATCTGAAATCAAAATCAAAGAAATTTACGACAGTTTAGTAGCTGGTGCAGATTTTGAAAAAATGGCTAAAAAATATTCAGAAGACAAAGGATCAGCAAATTCAGGTGGCAAACTTCCGTGGTTTGGAACAGGGGGAATTGTTAAGGAATATGAAGATGCTGTTTTTGCTTTAAAAAATGATGGCGACATTACTAAACCTTTTCAAACAAAATTTGGCTGGCACATTGCTAAACGTCTTGAAAAAAGAGGTTTGGAACCATTTGAAAAAATGAAAGGAAATTTGAAAAGCAAAATTTCACGCGATTCTCGCTCACAAATGAGCCGCTCAAATTTAGTAGCCAAATTGAAAAAAGAATACAAATTTACCGAATCAAAAAATTTAAATAAAGATTTTATTAAAGTTTTAGATACCAATTATTTCAAAGGAAATTGGGATGTTAAAAAGGCTTCGAAGCTTACTAAAGTAATGTTTAAATTGGCTGATAAATCTTTCACTCAACAAGATTATGCAAAATATTTGGCTGACAATCAAGTAGCACAAGAAAAAACAGCACTAGATATAGTCGTAGAAAAAACATACAAAGATTTTGTTGAACAAAGTATTATTGATTACGAAAATTCACAACTCGAAATAAAATATCCTGAATTTAAAGCCTTAATGCAAGAATATAAAGATGGGATTTTATTATTTGATTTGACCGATAAAAAAGTTTGGTCAAAAGCCATTGAAGACACTACTGGACTTAAAGAACATTATGAGAAAGTGAAAAACAATTTCATGTGGCCCGAAAGAGCGGAAGCAACCATTTATACTTGTAAAGACAAAAAAGTATTGGAAGAAACACAAAAGCTTTTAAAGCTAAAAGGCAAAAAAGCTATGAGCCGCGAGGATATTGTGAAACAAATTAATAAAGACTCAGAACTTAACTTAAAAATTGAAGATGTTTTGGTAGCAAAAGGAGAAAATGATATTGTAGATTTAGCTGGTTACACCGTTGGAACTAAAACAGTTGAAAAAAATAATCAGGTATATTTAGTTGAAATCAAAAAAATTAATCCAACTGAGGCTAAAAAACTGAATGAATGCAAAGGTTTAGTAACCGCAGATTACCAAAATAATTTAGAAGTAAAATGGATTAATGAGTTAAAATCTAAATACAGCTTCGAAGTATTTAAAAACAACCTTCAATACATTAAATAGTATTTTTACAAAACCATAATTCTCGACAAGTTTATTGCCTCTGGGTATTAAACTTGTCGAATTCTTTTTTTAAATAATTGCTTCAACTTAATAAGATACACAACAAAAAAGCAAATGATTTTTTTCAAGCTAAATAAATTTTTTATTTTATTATTTGTTTTAAGCTTTGCTTTTTCAGCATGTGAGTACCTAAAACGCGACCAGCAAGAAGATAAAACTGATGTGAAAATTGCTAAAGTAAATGAAGAATATTTGTTTGCCGAAGAAGTTTTTAAAACACTTCCAAGCACCTACACCAAAGAAGACAGCATTTATCTAGTTAACAAATACATCAATAATTGGATTACACAAAAACTACTTATAAATAAAGCTGAGGAAAATCTTAATGAAGAACAAAAATCTTTTGAACAAAAAATTCAGGATTACAAAAATTCATTATTAATACATGCCTTTGAAAAAGCTATCATAGAACAAAATTTAGATACTTTAGTAACAGATGAAGAAATTGTTTCTTACTATGAAAACAATAAGCAAACATTTGAACTAAGAGATAATATATTAAAAGTTCAATATGTGATTTTGCCAATTGAGGCGCCAGATCAAAAAAAGTTTAAAAAACTATTTCCACTTCAAAAAGAGGAAGATTTTACTAAACTGGAAGGATATTGCTATCAATTTGCTAGTAAATTTAACCTTGACGATAAAAATTGGATTTTATTTGAAAACCTGCAGCGTGAAATACCCATTAGAACTACAGATTCTGAAAAATTTATAAAGTCAAATAAATATTTTGAAATGAATGATTCACTTTATAATTATTATGTTGATATAAAAGAATATAAAATAAGAAACAGCGTTTCTCCTCTCAGTTTTGAAAAAGAAAACATTCGTAATATTATCATCAATCAACGCAAGTTGCTATTGATAAAAAAAATGAAAGAAGACATTTACAATGACGGTATTAAAAAAAATTATGTTGAAATATATTCCCAAACAAAGTAGCCTCCTAAACGCCTTTGTAAGCCTTTTGCTAGTTTTAGTTTCATTGACAGCTTTAAGTCAGCCAAAAGCAGGTGTAATAGATGAAATTACGGCAGTTGTAGGTGCTGAAATTTTATTGAATTCAGAAATTGAAAATCAAATAATACAGATGAAACAACAGGGAATGCAAGTAAAAGATGATACTCGATGCGCCCTTTACCAAGAAATGTTGTTTCAAAAATTGATGTTACACCAATCAAAAATAGATTCATTGGAAGTAAATGATGAACAAGTAGAAGGTGAAATTGAAAGAAGAATAAGATATTTTGTTTCTCAAATTGGATCAGTAGAAAAGCTGGAAGAATACTATGGTAAAAAAGTAGCCGAAATTAAAGATGAGTTTCGCTCTCTTATTAAAGATCAATTATTGGTGCAACAAATGCAAGCCAAAATATTTGCTGATATAACAGTAACACCTTCCGAAATAAAAAGTTTTTTTAAAAATATACATGAAGACAGTATTCCATTTATAAATGCAGAAGTAGAAATAGCGCAAATTGTTATTCAACCTAAAGTGAGCGATGAAGCCAAAAAAGAAACCAGAATGAAGCTGATGGAAATTAAAGATCGAATTTTAAAAGGCGGAAATTTTGCTGCATTAGCACGTATTTATTCAGAAGATCCAGGTTCTGCTAAAAAAGGTGGTGAACTAGGCTTTGTTGAACGCGGAACTTTTGTTCCTGAATTTGAAGCAGCCGCATTCAGTTTAAACAAGGGAGAAGTTTCTGAAATCATAGAAACACAATTTGGTTACCATATTTTAGAATTAATTCAAAGGAGAGGTGAGCAAATTAATGTACGTCATATACTTTTAAAACCTAAAATCACAGATGAAGACTTGAGTGCAGCTTCGCTAAAAATTGACAGCGTTTATGGTGCATTACAAAGCGATTCTATTTCTTTTTCAAAAGGGGCGCTAAAATATTCGACAGACGAGGCCACTAGAAATAATGGTGGTGTTTTAATTAATCCTGCAACTGGCTCAACACGCTGGGAAATGGATCAAATGAACAGAGATTTATTTTTCATCATTGATAAATTGAAAGTTGGAGAATACTCAAAACCAATTGCATTTTTAACCGATGAAGGAGAACAAGCAGTAAGAATAGTTTTACTAAAATCGAGAAGCGAGCCTCATAAAGCCAACTTAAAAGATGATTATCAAAGAATTACTGAAGCTGCCAAACAATCGAAAGAAAATAATATTAGAGATAAGTGGATTAAAAAAACCATTGCAGGAACTTATATAAAATTGCATGATGACTTTAAAAGCTGCAATACAGGGCTTTTCAAAGAACAATCGGAATTGAAATATTAAAAAAAATTATGAGCAACACTCAATTTAAAAACGATGCCGAAGCAGTTGATGCTTTAAAAGTAAAATTTGGCGCATTAAAAAAAGAAATTGCCAAAGTAATTATTGGCCAAGATGATGTAATTGACAAGGTATTGATTTCCATTTTTGCAAATGGTCATTGTCTCTTAGTTGGTGTGCCGGGTTTAGCCAAAACACTTTTGGTTAATACCATTTCTCAAGTTTTAGGACTTGAATTTAATCGCATACAGTTTACCCCAGATTTAATGCCATCAGATATTATAGGTTCTGAAATATTGGATGAATCGAAAAACTTTAAATTCATTAAAGGACCTTTATTTGCCAATATTATTTTAGCCGATGAAATAAATAGAACCCCGCCAAAAACGCAAGCTGCTTTGTTAGAAGCTATGCAAGAGAAAGCAATAACTACCGCAGGCAAAAGATATGAATTAGGAAAACCTTTTTTCGTTTTAGCAACTCAAAACCCCATTGAACAAGAAGGAACTTATCCTTTACCTGAAGCGCAATTAGACCGTTTTATGTTCAATATATTTTTGGATTATCCAAAATTTGAAGAAGAACTGGCAGTAGTAAAAGCAACTACAAGCAATTTAATTCCTCAATTAAGCAATATCATAACAGCTGAAGAAATTTTATTTTTTCAAAATTTGGTGCGCAAAATTCCAATTACTGACAATGTTTTAGAATATGCCGTTCGTCTTGCTTCAAAATCGCGGCCCGGAACTAACATGGCTACCAAAGAGGTGAATGAATATGTTACATGGGGAGCTGGTCCAAGAGCCTCTCAATTTTTGGTTTTAGGAGCAAAAGCTCATGCTGCAATAAATGGAAAATATTCACCAGATATGGAAGATGTGCGAGCGGTTGCAGCTCCTATTCTGCGCCACAGAATGGTGAGAAACTACAAAGCAGAAGCAGAAGGTTTAAGCATTGAAAAAATTATAGCTAATTTGCTTTAAGAGCAGTATAAAAAATAAAAAAAGGCCGAGAAATCGGCCTTTTTTTATTTCAAATATTTAAGTGATTAGTTATTCACCATCAATTTTAAAACATTCATTTTTTCTCCACTTTGTAATCTAATGAAATAAATTCCATTGCTCAATTGTGAAGTATGAATAGGTAAATTATTCATACCATTTAATTCACCATAGTTCTTTTGCATCATTAAAGCACCTGTAGCACTATAAATTTCGATGGTTACATTTTGATTTTGTTTCAAATCAATTTGCAAATTAGTGAATGCTGAAGCTGGATTTGGCATAAGTTTCATTCCGTCTGGAGCATCAAAAATTTCGCTTGTACTAACTACTTCAATCCCTTCAACAAATCCATTGGTAATAGCTTGTTGAATGGTGCTATAACCTGCATTGTCAATTTTTCCGCTTGGTTCAATAAACAAACCTACTATGTGCATATTGTCAGTGTCCCAATTGGCTGGCAAATTAAAAGTAAAAGTATGGACAGAAAAAGCACCTGCATTTTGGGTTCCAAAAGCATTATTTAAACCAGAAAATGAAGGCGTAATAACACGCGCTACGTGATCATAAACCATTTGTGAAGCAGGCACAGGATTTGGTAATGACTCATAACCACCCATTGGGCCATTATTTCCACCAGCATAAGAATTTGACTGAGCATAGCCTGAGCCTGTTCCGGTAACATTATCCTGGGTTAAAACACAAGCAATTTTATAATTTCCAGAAATGTTTTGGCTGAAAGTAGTTTTTAAAGATACTTTTAATTCGCGGGTGTTTGCATCCCAGCTAGCACCGTTTAAAATTGTTGCTTTTGGGGCCACTACAATTCTTTGTCTGAAATCAATGTCCATTTCTGATGGATCAAGGCTTGGATTTCTATCTACAATAGCACTTGGGTAACCTGCAATTAAAGTTCCAATTCCGTCATCATAAGGAGTAAATTCCATTGGGTCGTTGTTATGAACAGCTATACCAGCAAAGTAGTTTCCATAATCATTGGTTAATTTATCCATAAAAACAGCACCACGCGGACACCATTGGCACCAAGTTCCTGTTGCTTCTTCACCTACCACTACTTTTCCAGGCGAAGGAACCAATGGATTAATAGATAAAACTTTTGAATCATCATTCGAATCTCCATCAATAGTCATTGTATTAACATTTGAAACTGTTGCTGTTACATTGTTTACACCTGGAACAAGAGATAATGTTCCAGTCAAATCAACTGTGTAAAAACCTAGTGAAGTAATATTTACACCTGTCACCGATTGATTAATGGTAGTGCCATTATAATTAACTGCAATGTCGAATGAATTTATAGCAGTTGTACCTAAGTTACGAATCACAACACTTGGCGATTTTTGCATTCCTGCCAAACCATTTGGCACTTTAATTTCAGTAACCGCTGCATTTAATGCTGGAAGTGTATAAGGAGTTTTGGTAAAAGTAACATCATCAACCCAAAATGAAGCTTGGGCATTAGCAGGATAAAAATCGATAGATGCTATTTGATTAACAGTACTAGCAAAACTTCCAATTGCATTATTATCAATTAAAATTTCCCAATTGTTTGTGCTTAAATTGATATGAATACCTAATTTAAACCAAGCGTTAACAGGATAATTAGTTTCTAAAAGTACAGCGCCAGTATTAGTTTTAAATTGAACAACACCACTAGGTTCAAAAGCTACATCCAAGGCCCAAACTTGGCCAATAGTAGCATTAGCTTGAAAATTAAAATAGGCACTTTTACCAGAAGGGATTTTAAAATAGCTGTCATAATCCATTTGCCCAGTATTGTGCACGCCTCCAAGAAGTAAAACCACATCTTGCGGACCTCCAGTAGCTGAAGTAGATGAAAAATAAATAGAATTGTTTCCTGAATGCGCATCATTACTAACAATAGTAACGTCTTCTGCGCCACCTTCAGTGCCGCTCCAAGTTGTCCATTGGGTAGATAGAGGCCCTAATTTGTTGCCTGATTGATAACTTTCAAAGTCATCGGTGAAAGTTTGAGCATTTAACAACAATGAACTTGCTGCCAATGCCGATAAAAGAGTAATTTTTTTCATCATCATCATATTGAATTATATTCAAATGTTGCTAAATATTTTATCAATTCAAAATAAAAAAATAGCCTAATAAAAAATTGAAAATTGGATAAAAAAATAAACTTTGAATAAGCTGCCTTTTAGGAAAAGTTTCTGTTAAAGATTTGCCATGATTTTAAAAAAATTAAAAATTTTGTTTTACGAAAGAAAATCTATTTTTGCACACGTTTTAAAAATCTTAACAACCACAATATGGCTACTACGCAAGATGTCAGCAAAGGAATGATTCTTAGATATAATGGAGAATTGTACCATATAGAAGAATGGCAACACCGCACACCGGGCAATTTACGCGCATTTTACCAAGCAAAAATGAGAAACTTAATGAATGGTAAATTGGCAGAAAACCGTTTCAGATCTGGCGAAACAGTTGAAATTGTAAGAATTGATTACAAAGAAATGCAGTTTATTTATCCTGAAGGCGATAACATTGTTTTAATGGATACAGAAACTTACGATCAAATTTATTTACCAAGTGCAACAATTGGCGATACATTAAAATTTTTGAAAGAAGGTTTTAGTGTTAAAGTATATTTTGAAGGCGATGAACCAATTATGGCAGAAGGCCCAACTTTTGTTGAATTGGTTATTACCTACGCTGAGCCTGGAATTAAAGGCGATACAGCCACTAACACATTAAAGCCAGCTACTGTTGAAACTGGTGCTCAAATAATGGTTCCTTTGTTTGTAAACGAAGGCGACAAAGTTAAAATTGACACTAGAACTAGCGCTTACGTTGAACGCGTAAAAAACTAATTTGAATGAAATTAAAATCTGCGAAATCGCTGCATGAAATAGCCGAAATTATTGGCGTAGAATATGCAAGTGACACAGATTTATTGGTCACCGGAATCAATGAAATACATCTAGTTGAATCCGGTGATCTTACTTTTGTTGACCACCCAAAATATTATGACAAAGCGCTTAACTCAAAAGCTAGTTTTGTTATTATTAATAAAAAAGTAGCTGTTCCTCCCGGAAAAGCACTTTTATTTTCAGATGATCCCTTTAGAGATTATAATTTTTTGACTCGGCTTTTTAATCCATTTCAAGCATTAAATCAGCACATTAGCCCATCAGCTAAAATTGGTAAAAACTGTATTATTCAACCCGGAGTAGTAATTGGAAACAATGTTACTGTAGGTGATAACTGCACTTTAATGTCGAATGTTGTAATTTATGATGGTTGCCAAATTGGAAACAATGTGTTGATTCATGCCAACTCAGTTATTGGTTCTGATGGATTTTATTTCAAACGCAGACCCGATTTTTATGATAAAATGCATAGCTGCGGCTCTGTTATTATTCATGATAATGTTGAAATTGGCGCAGCGTGCACCATTGATAGAGGTGTTTCGGGAAATACTGAAATAGGAAACGGAACTAAACTGGATAACCAAATACACATTGGCCACGATACTGTAGTTGGCAAAAATGTTTTAATGGCTGCTCAATGCGCTATTGCTGGAGTTACAACCATTGAAGACGATGTAATTTTGTGGGGACAAGTGGGTGTGCAAAAAGATTTAGTAATTGGCAAAGGAGCCATTGTTTATGCCAAATCGGGTGTTGGCAAAAATCTTGAACCCGGAAAAGTTTATTTCGGAAGTCCTGCCAGAGAATTTAGAGAAGTTTTTAAAGAATTGGCCGCTATCAAATATTTACCTGAATTAGTTAAAAACTTAGGGAAAAAGTAAAATTTTTACAACCCTAAAAGCTTAGCCCAAAAACCAATTGGTTTTCCTATGTATAAAGCATTGTTTCTCCATTCAACAGGATAAATGGTTAAAGGTGCACAGTCAATGCCTTGATATTTTCCGTTTTCCAAATTAAATAAATAACGATGTCGCGGACAAACCAGAAATCCTTCTTCGGTGCAAAATCCTTTGCTTAAAGAATATGCTTGATGCGGACAAGCATCATTTACTGCAAAAAAACCTTTATTGTTTCTGGCTAATGCAATTTTTAAATTATCTAATTCAACTGGCACGACTTGATTTAAACCAACCACCTTTTCAGCAACCTCGCGTGAGTCGAAAACCTTAAACCATTTATAATTAGCCATTTTTATTAGCACTAAGAGATTTTTTTACTGAATTATAATCTATAAAATAAAGCACTTTTATTGAAAAGCTATTTAACATAGGCGATTCAAATGTACGGTTTAAATTGGTTAAATAATCTGCATCAACCTGATTGCCAGAAGTTAAAATACTATTTTTCCAAGCTACAACCATTTCACTTCCTGGAGTAAAATTCCAAACGAAAAACATATCAATATTAAACGCGTTAAAAGTAACGTTGTGATTTATTGAGTAATTCACTTCTTTTAGATTTCCGTTCTCTTCCAATAAATGGTATTTTTTATAGCTGGCATTCGACCAATAGTGCCTAAGTCTTAAACTCAGGTTCATAACATTGGTGAAAGTGTAACTAGCATTTAATATATGACTTATTGTTTTCACTTCTCTTTGCCCAAAGAAAATATCATCATTTATATTATTTACAAAACCAATATCATCATTCCTTAATTGATTTTCATGGGAAAAAACAAAAAACAATTTATTGTTAACTCTATATCTGGGTTCAATATTATAAGTAAAATTAAAGCGTTCGTTTTCATCAAAGTGACGGTAATTAAAATCTAGGTCGATGGCAAATTTTCTACGATAATCGGTTGATACTGTAAATGCAGCCCAGCGATTAGTGGGAAAATTATATTTTCTACCCACTTTTCTAGGTTCAAAAAAATCGTAGGTTGTAACTGGTTCAGTTCCTGTTTCTAAAAGCAAAAAAGTAAAACTTTTGGTAATAAAGGTTGTAACTCTTCCATTAATTGAGAAGTTTTGAAATAACCTTGGTGCGTACAATTGTGAATAATTAGTAAAAATGGTGCTTCTAAGATTATTCATTTTCCAGAATGGTTTAAAAATATTGTAGCTCAAACCAGTTTCATAATTCACAATATTATTGAAGGTTATAAAACCCAAATCGTTTTGGTCAAACTTTTCGGATCGGCCATCAGTAGTGGCATAATATTGCCAAGTTCCGCTAACTTTTGCCACGCGAAGCGCATACAAAACACCTAATTCATCTTTTGGATTTCCACGACCATAAAATTGTGAAATAGATGTGTTTCCGCTTAAGCTATACCTATTGCCTTTATTGTTTAAAACGAATCTTAGGGCTGAAACATTGGCATCATAAGTGGCTCCATCGCGCATTACATTTGTATTAGCTAGGGTTATAAATGAATTATTTTTTAAGGATTGATCCAAAACAAACATATTATAATTGGTTAATGGACTTGTTTCAATTTGTCTGGTATTACCTTCTGGACCTTCGATGGTGGCAAAACTTTTGGCGGTTGTAGCATTAAAGATGCCTATTCCCAAACCACTTTTAGTTCTTCCAGAAACTTTAGTGGCATTTATTAATTGGGTAAGGCTAGGATTTTCTTTTATTGTTTCGGTTGAATCAATTCGGCTTTCAACATTGCCATAAAAAATGGGCCTCGCTCCTACTCTTCTGGAATAAAACAAATCGCCCATTTTACTAAATAGCTCAACACCTTCTGTAAAAAATGGTCTAAATTCATTGAACTGAACTTCAAATGGTGAAAGATTTAAGACAATATTATCGCTTTGCACCTGTCCAAAATCGGGAATCAAGGTCATATCAAGGGTAAAACTTTCGTTAATTCCATACTTTAAATCGGTGCCAAAATTGAATGAATTGGTTACAGAAGTTTTGCCAGCGGCTGTGTAAAAATCGGTGTAACCTGAAACATAAGGTGTGAAAGACAATCTCAAAGGCGCTTTTATGTTTGAAATTCCAAGTACTTTTCCAAATTGATTAACCAAACCTGCAACAGCTGGGTCAACAGTATTCCAATAACTTATTTCGCGATAACGCCTTAAACTTCTGTAAAAATTAACACCCCAATTTTGAACATCTTGTTTGGGAATGCGCAAAGCCAAATAAGGAATTTTCATTTCAACTTGCCAGCCCGTTTCGGTAATTTCTACATGGCTATACCAAACAGCATTCCAAGATGCATCTTCTGTGGTACCATAAACGCGTCTATCAATTTGAACGCCCGATGCCGAAACCGCAAAGAAAAAAGCATTAAACTGATCATTGTAAGTATCTAAATAAACACCAAAAATATCCGCATTTCCAGAGGCATTGTCTCTTTTAGTAAACTCCTTCAAAATGCTGTCGGGAGCTGTGTCAAACATTTCAGCAGCAACATAAATGGCTTCATCATCATAAACCATTTTTACCGATGCATTTTGTTTGGAAGGAGAGCCTGTTTGGATTTGCGTTTGGGTAAAACCTTCTGCTTTTGGCGCATTCAGCCAAATAGATTCATTTAAAAAACCATCTATTTTTGGAGCTTGTTCAATTCTTGTGGCTGTATATAATTTTTGAGCACAAGTTTCATTGATTTTTAATCCGAAAATCAGAAAATAAAAAATCCATAAAAAATGTGTTTTTTTCAATTTAAATCAATTCCTTTTAATTAATGGTCTAAATTATTGATGGGATAATAACGAAATCATATTCCAATTTCATTTAAAAAAATAAATAAAGAATCGTTAAAGTCACAAAAAAATTTGGGATTGCAATTTTAAGAAAAAAAGCAATCATTGAATGGCTATTTTAAAAGTTGAGAGCAGAAATATTTTATTGAATTATGGTAAATTTTTTGTCCTATTTTTTCCTTCATTTATAAAAAAAGAATATCAACTTTGAAATCAAAATTTAACCTTCCGAGCGCCTTAAAAATCTCTTTACTGTATTTGGTTATAGGGTTTTTATGGATTTTATACAGCGATAGGGCATTAAATAATTTAAATATAAAAGACACCGAAACCTTGTCAATTTTACAAACTTATAAAGGTTTGTTTTATGTAACAGTTACAAGTATTTTGTTATATCTGTTGATTCTTAGAAACGAAAAAAAACTATTGTACAATGCATCGCAATATCAAAAAATGTTTGAATATAACCCTAATCCAATGTTATTTATTGAAATTGATAGCGGTAGAATTAAACTAGCCAATGCAGCAATGGAAAAAATGTATGGTTATTCAAAAAGTGAATTTGCTAAAATGAAACTTCATGATTTTCATTCCTTAGAAAATACCAGTGCAGCAGAAACAATCTTAACTATGCCGCAAAAAGTAAAAATCTTAAATCAAATTCATTTTCATAAGAATGGAAAAAAAATGATTGTTGAATTAGTAACCGGTGATATTATTGTTAATGATATTAAAACCAAACTGATTTTAATTAAAGACACCACTGCAGAATTTGAATTTAAAAATGAAAGAGATAAATTGATTGATGAATTATTACTAAAAAATAAAAATTTAGAAAACTTTGCATACATTGCTTCTCATCAATTAAGAGTTCCTGTGGCTAATATTCTTGGCCTAATTAATCTCATGGGAAAAGAGAAAAACGAAATCCAAAAAACAGATTTTATTAAATATTTTACTGACTCTGCTGAAAATTTAGATAATATTACCAAGGAATTGACCCATATATTGGAAAATAAACAATGAAAAATACCAGTAATAAATTATCTTATGCTTATTTAGCCAATGCCATTGTGTTTTTATTGGCATTTATACAAACCCTTAATGAAACTTCATTGTTTTTGAAGTTATTTAATTTGTTTGCATCGGCTTTTAATTTTCTTGGTTATCGAAAATATTTCAATAATAAGTGGTTTTCAATTATCAGTAATTTTTTGAATGCCATTGCAGCCTTTTATACTTACAATGCCATGCTAGCTCGGCCAACTAAATATATTCATTGGCTTTGGATGGGTGTAGCATTTATGTATTTGGTAATTTCAATGTATCAAATTTTAAAATCACCTACTAAAGAAATTGAACAAAAACAATAAAAGCAGCTTTAATAACAAAAAAAAAGCATGACCAAAAAAGAGGAAGTTCTATTAGCCCTTGAAAAAGGCGATTTCGAAAAAGCTTTAGGCATTTTAAATATTTGTATTCAAAATGAGGAGTTTTTGGCCTGGGCTTTGGCCCGAAAAGCTTGGATTTTAATGAAAAAAGGTGAATGGCAACAAGCCTTGACCTTTTTTGATAAGGCATTAGAAATTGAACCTGAAAATGCTGATTTTTTAAGTGAACGTGGCGTAACCAAACATTTAATGGGCGCTCACACTTCTGCCATTCTTGATTTAGACCATGCTTTAAAACTTCAACCTAACAATCCTTATCGATACAGCAGTCGCGCCTATGTAAAAGATTTTATGGGCGACACTTCTGGGGCTGTAGAAGATTACAAAATAGCTATTTCCATAGACCCAAATGATGCCGTTGCTCACAACAATTTAGGCATGTTGGAAGAAAAATTGGGTTACAAAGAAGCGGCCAAAGAACGTTTCAAAAAAGCAGATCAATTGGCTGATGTAAATGGTTGGAACAAAGATTTTGTAAAACCCACGAGTGCTGAAAAAAAAGAAAAACTAAAACCCGAGAAATCCAATTCAACTTTTGATGTGCTAAAAAAACTATTAACCGATAAAAACATCCAAATAGAGTTTTTTCAGTTTATAAAAAATGGTTTTAAGCTAAAAAAATAAGAATAATAAATTCATTGTTTTGAATTGAATCAACCCTCCGAACCGTTTTGTTTTCGGTGTTTATTTTTTCGGTTATATTTCGATTTGTCTTTGTAAATTTTCGTCACCTTTATTTGGTTGTTCCCGGCTGCTCTTCGGCCTGCCCGAACTAGTTTTATGGTATCCTTTTTCACTTAATAAATATTGTTCTTTTTTAATGACTATGCCCAACTTCTTCAGCTTCACCACTAAACAAAGCGGCAATTTTTTTGGCTCCCAAAATTATCAATTCTGTGTTTTCAAGCTTTTCGCTTGGGTTTAAAATTTCAATGTTGTTGCTGAAAGTTCTTCCTTTTTGAAAATGATTCTTTTTAATGATTTCGCCCGCTTTAAATAAAAAGTAATTTCCCTTTTCATCTTCCAAAACCGCATCAAATGGAATGCTATACAAAGAATCGCTTTCAATAATAATTTCAGCTTCTGCAAAAGCTCCCACTTTCAAATCTTTATACGCTTCTTCCATGTGCGCATGCAAACCAATGGTTTTGTTATCATTATTCAATTGTTGGCCAACTAAATAAACTTCAGCTTCTAAATTACGGTTGTTTTCATACACTTTAAAGTTGACTTTTTGTCCATTTTTAACCTTGGCAGCATCTTTTTCAAACACTTGTAATTCTAAATGATAATGGTCGTTATTGGCCATTTTGAACAAGGTATTATTGCCGCTATAGGTGCCAATTTGAGCATTAATTTCAGTAATAAATCCATTAAAAGGAGCTTTGATTTGAATTTTAGGACTAAAATTTTCTGCATTTAAATTTTGTGTATTAATTCCAAGCATTTCCAAACGTGTTTTGGTGCCCGCCATTTTGGCTTTTAAAGAAAGAAAATCAGCTTCTGTTTCCTGTATTTTTTTCAATGAAACGGCATCTTCTTTGGCTAATTCTTTTTCCCTGTCGAATTGTTGTTTCAAATAACCTGCTTTAGCTTTCATTTCTAAAAAATCTTGCTGCAACTGAATATAATCTGTATGCTCCAATTCCATCACCACATCGCCTTTTTTCACTTCTTGAGAAACGTAAAAATTAATTGATTTTACAAAGCCGCCAATTGGAGCTGCAACTGATGCCATGTTTTGTGGAGGAATGTCAATTATTCCAGTGCATTTTAAAACTTCTACCTGAACCATTTTTTCAGCTTTTTGGGTTTTGATGCCCGCAGCCAACATTTGTTCTGGATTAAGCGTAATGCTCAAAATTTCTTGGTGCTGATGTGGTGTTTCATTATTGGTGTTTTTATCGGAACAAGCCGAAAATAGGATGGCTAAAACTACCAATACACTGTATAATAAATTTAATTTTTTCATTGTAATTATTTTTAAATCAATATTTTAAATTATTTTCCCAAGTAATATAATTCTGTTTTAAGTAAATTTTCTTCTAACTGAATATTTAAATAATTGGCTTGAATCTGTATGATATTTTCTAAATTTTGAAAGAATTCTATATAAGATATTTCTCCTGTTTTGTAGAGTAAAAAAGCATTTTTCTCCAACTTTTCGGCAATTTTTAATTGAAAGTTTTCGAAACTCTGTTTCTTTAAAAGTGTATTTTCCAATCTCCTGTTGAGTTCCACTTTTTTAATTTGTAAACGTTTTCTTTCAGCTTCTAAATAACTTTCGGCAATTTTCCATTCTACTTTAGCTTTTTGAACTTTTGCAGCATTAGGCGCAAAAAACAAAGGCATTGAAATCCCTAGCTGAAAACCTGTAAACCCTTTTACATTCTCAAGTTCTTGGATGAAATAACCAGCCTTAAAACCGGGTAAAAATTTCGATTTTTCAACTGTCAACATACTTTTTTTCAAGTCATATTGTTTTTCTTGAAATTTCAAAAAGCTTGAATTATTCAGATCTGTTTCTTCAAGTTTTAATAACAATTCATTGGATGCAAAATTTTCAGTGAAACTGAGTTTTTCGCTGCTATTTAAAAGAATTTGCAAAGCATTTTGATTCACCAATTTTTCAGTTTGTAACTGCAAAAGCATTTGTTTTAAATTCTCTTGAAACAACTGAATGTTTAAAGCCGAAAGCGAATTTATTTCTCCTAATTTATTTTGAATTTCAGCTTGTTTGGAAACATTGTTAGCTAAATTTTGATTGTATTTTTCAATCAATTTCTCTTTTTGGATAATATTCAACCATTGATAAAAAAGACTATTAATTTCAGCTGCAATCACTACTTTTTGTTGCTCAAAACCAATTTCAGCCAATGCTTGTTCCTGCGCTAATTGTTTAGCGAAAGCAATTTTTTCAAAAGGGGTTCCAATTTCTTGTGAAATGGTAAAAAAGTTATCTGTTTTAGCTGAATTAATTTGTCCGCGTTGCCAATCGAAACTTGTTAAACCAATATCGAAAGCCGATTTTTTAAACTTTTTAGCTGCTTCAATTTGCATTTGTGCGGTTTTTAAATTCACATTCGATTGTTCTGCCATTTGCAAAGCTTCGCTTAAAGTCAATTCTTTTGTGGGGCTATTTTGAGCTTGTAAAGCACTGTTTGAAAGTCCGACTAAAAGCAATAAAGCAATTGGTTTTTTAAATCGTTTTAAACTAAAAAATCCAAGTTCAAACAAACTGTATAAAATGGGCAAAACTATTAAGGTTAACAAAGTAGAACTTATCAAACCACCGATAACCACAGTTGCTAAAGGTTTTTGAACCTCTGCTCCTGCTGTGCTCGACAATGCCATAGGTAAAAAACCTAAAGAAGCAACTAAGGCAGTCATTAAAACAGGTCGAAGCCTCGAAAGCGTGCCAAGTTTTATTCTTTCAAAAATATCGTTAACACCTTCTTTTTTTAATTCATTAAATTGAGCGATGAGCACAATTCCGTTCAAAACTGCCACTCCAAAAAGTGCTATAAAACCAACCGCAGCCGAAATACTAAAAGGCAAACTGCGCAACCAAAGTGCAAAAATTCCTCCAATGGCCGAAAGTGGAATTGCTGTAAAAATCATAAAAGCTTGGGGCAAGGAATGAAAGGCAAAAAACAAGAGCACAAAAATGAGAAAAAGGGCAGCAGGAACTGCAATATACAATCGTTTTGTAGCCGATTCTAAGTTTTCATATTGTCCACCAAAACGAATAAAATAACCAGGTTTTAATTGCACATTTTTTTCAATCAAAGTATTCATTTCGTTTACAATTGATTTTATATCTCTATCGCGAACGTTTATGCCCACATTAATCAATCTTTGGGTATTTTCCCGACTTATCATCATTGGACCATTTTCAAATTTTATTTCAGCCAATTGACTAACCGGAATTAAATTTCCATCTGCAGCTCGAACACTTAAATAGTCGAAAACCTTAAAATCATTTCTCAATTCTTGCGGCATTCGAACCACCAAATCGAAACGTTTTTCGCCTTCATAAACCAATCCTGCGCTTTCACCAGCCAAACCTGATTTAACTGCATGATTAAGTGCATCAATAGAAATGCCATATCTCGCCAATTTTTGCCTATCATAATTTATTAAAAGCTGCGGCAAACCTTCTGTTCTATCCACTTTTACATCAGCCGCACCTTGAATATTTTTTATTAAACTTTCTATTTCCAAGGCTTTGGTATTTAATTCTTCTAAATCTTCCCCATAAATTTTGATAGCAATGTCAGCCTTTACACCCGTCAGCAATTCATTAAAACGCAATTGAATAGGTTGTGTAAATTCAAATCCGGCACCTACCAAAACACCTAGTTTTTCTTTCATTTTTTCGGCCAATTCTTCTCTGTTATTGGCGCTCGTCCATTCGCTTTTATCTTTCAAAATAATCATCACATCAGCATCTTCAATTGCCATTGGATCGGTTGGAACTTCTGCTGTTCCAATTTTTGAAACAACTGCTTTCACTTCAGGAAAATTATCCAATAAAATTTTTTCGGCTTTTGTAGCATAACTAATACTTTGAGAAATAGAACTACCTGCGGTTATTTGCATTTGCATGGCCAAATCGCCTTCTTCTAAAGTTGGAATAAAAACTGCTCCTAAATTTGAAAAAATAAGCAAGGCCGTTAGCAACAATCCGAATGAAATACCCACGGTTGTTTTCTTAAAACGATAAGCTTTTTCGAGAACAGGCAATAATATATTTTGAAACTTTTGAATCAATTTATCTGAAAAATTTTCTTTAGAAACAGTTTTGGCAGAAAGCAAAACAGCACTCATCATAGGAATATAAGTAATTGACATCAAAAAAGCTCCGATAATGGCAAAACTTACTGTTTGAGCCATCGGCATAAACATTTTACCTTCAATACCTTCCAAAAACATAATAGGAAAATAAACAATCAAAATAATGATAACCCCAAAGGAGGATGAACTCATGATTTTTGATGCCGAAACCCGAACCGTTTCATCCATACTGATGTTACTTTTTTCCTTGTTTTTGTTTAACAATTGTAAATGATGAATTACTGATTCTACAATAATGACAGCGCCATCTACTACAATTCCAAAATCAATAGCGCCCAAACTCATTAAATTGGCAGAAACGCCAAAAAGATGCATCATAGAAAAGGCAAACAAAAGTGAAAGTGGAATGACTGATGCCACCAACAATCCAGCACGAAAATTGCCTAATAACAACACCAAAACAAACACCACAATTAAACCACCTTCAATCAAGTTTTTGGCAACGGTTCCCATCACTCTGTCAACAAAATGACTTCTTTCTAAATAAGGCACAATGCTGATTCCTTTTGGCAAACTTTTTTGAATTTTCTCAATTCTTTCTTCAATGTTTGCGATTGCCACATTAGCATTGGCACCTTTATACATCAAAGCAATTCCTCCCACTGCCTCGCCTTTTCCATCTTTGGTCATAGCGCCCAACCGTGGCGTGTTTCCCATATTTATTTCGGCAATTTGACCAATTGTGAGTGGAACAGAGTTCTCAACTTTCACTACAATGTTTTTAATATCATCAAGGTTTTGAATCAATCCCAAAGCCCTTACATAATAAGCATTATCTCCTTTTTCAATATAACTTCCACCTGTGTTGGCATTATTGCGTGTTAAAGCATCATAAACATCGGTAATAGAAATGTTTTTCGACTTTAAATTTGCGGGATTTACAGCTACTTCATATTGTTTTATATTTCCTCCAAAACTGCTTATTTCCACCACACCAGGAATGCCCGAAAGTTGGCGTTTTACAATCCAGTCTTGAATAGTTCGCAACTCTTGATTTGAGTATTGAACTCCCGAATTTTCATCTACATCTAAAGTATATTGAAAAATTTCACCCAAACCAGTTGTTATTGGCATCAATTCAGGGCCATCACAATCTTTTGGAATGTTTTCATTTATTTTTTGAAGGTTTTCCAACACCAATTGTCTGGCATCTAAAAAAGGAACATTTTCTTCAAAAACTACAGTGACAATAGAAAGTCCATAACGTGAAATAGACCTTATTTGCGTAACGCCTTGCAAGTTAGCAAGGTTTAATTCAATGGGTTGGGTAACAAACTTCTCCATTTCTTGGGGAGCCAAACTTTGAGAAGTAGTTACCACCTGCACCTGATTGTTGGTAATGTCGGGCACAGCATCGATAGATAATTTTTGGAACGAAACCAAACCCCACACAACTAGAGCGAGGGTTAAAATACCAACAACTAATTTGTTGCGGATAGAAAAAGAAACGATAGCATTAAGCATACATTAAAAAGCTAAATTTTAAAAAATGAAAAATATCAGATGGTTTTCACCTGAAAGTCAATAATTAAAATGAAGCTAAAGGCGGGCCTCTAAAAGAAAAATTGGAGTAGAAAAAGGAATGAAATTCTGATTCGGAAAAATGATCGTTAAAATCAATTTTTTCCTGAAAAAGTGCGAGTAATAATTGGTGAACAATTTTTGAAAAATCGTTGGCTAAAAAATACGCGCGAACTAAATTTTGGCTTATAGAACTGTAAAATATCTCAAAATGACCATCGCCTAAATCGAAATCGAAAATTTCTTTTAAAAACTTAAAAACTTCTGAATCTGAATCGTCATCTAAATGCGCTTCGTGACTAATAGCTTTTTGTTGATGACAATGAGGAACAACAGTATGCCCTATCAAAAAAAACATTGATAGATAAAGCATCAATATGGCGATTTGTTGTTTCATTTAGGATGGTGAAAGTAGTATTTTATTTTAAACAATATTGCGCAACAGAATTAGTTAGAGGCAAATATTTGCTTTAAATTTTTAGAAAAACTGCTTCAAAAAAGCAGATCAATTGGCTGATGTAAATGGTTGGAACAAAGATTTTGTAAAACCCACGAGTGCTGAAAAAAAAGAAAAAC
>Ga0075157_10000088_pt1 | contig 95532 bp, 76 predicted proteins | sample JI81BgreenDNA_FD_70967 | JGI IMG/M metagenome (GOLD analysis project Ga0075157, IMG submission 70967) | Wastewater effluent complex algal communities from Wisconsin, to seasonally profile nutrient transformation and Carbon sequestration -... | ecosystem: Engineered > WWTP > Effluent > Algae...
CAGTAGCGTTTGGATTTGCAACAATATCCAAAGCTGGGTTTGTGCTGTTTTCAAACACAGTCCATGTCCAAGAGGCACCTTGTCCTCCAGTTTCGAAATTAATAGGTGCGTTTTGCGCTACACCTATTATAGATGCTACAAAGAGCATCAGCATCAAGTTGATTTTTTTCATAATTGTTTGTTTGATTGTTTATTCTGTTTGTTTTTGATTTTACTAATTATAATTTATGATTGAATTAATTTTAAGTTTTCATCTTTATCCCATACCCCCCAATGCGCTCCCACATCGCCTTCATTGCCGGTTTTCCAAGTTTCATCAAATGATGAGAAATAGAACATTTCAATATCCTCATCGTGCGCCCATAATTGCGAATTGATGAAATAGCGCATGGCATTTTCTAAACCTGGTATTGCATTCGATATGTTTTGACCAGCACTTGGCCAACCTGTTTCGGTTATAATTACTTTTTTACCTTTTCCGGCTGCTACTGCTTGATAATACATAGACTTCATGTGGTTTAAAGCATTGTCGATATGTGTTCCTTCCCAAAAAGGGTAACAATTACATAAAATGATATCGCAGGCTTCGGCAATAGCTGGTCTTTCTGTGAATTCATAATAGGCATCAACATAACCAACGGGCACATGTTTAACTTTTTCTTTCACATATCGGATATAGTCCAATAAAGTTTTTTCATCTAAATCTTTTCTATACAAAACCTCATTTCCAACCGCAGCTACATCCACATATCCATCATTGCATAATTGAATAAGATTTTCAATTTCTTGTTTATTTTTTTCCTCATCGCTTCCTAACCAAGCACCCACCATGGTTTTTAAGCCATTTTGTTTGGCAATTTTGGGAATTAATTCATTGCCCTCAATGCATGAAAAAGAACGAATCCACTGACTGTGCTTTTTTAGAATTTTAATTCTTCTGCTGAGCTGGGCTTCAGTTAAAATATCGCCAGGTTTTTGTCCTTCTTCATAAGGACTGATACAAAATCCATGAATACCATTGTATAACAATTCAAGGTAAATGCTTTGTAAATCATCACCGGCAAATTGCCTTATAAAATCGGGACTTAAGTCATAACTTTTAAGCGATTTTTCTAATAATTTTTCTGGTCTAAATGACATAATCTAATCTTTAAAAATTTTATAATTCGCCTCTTCGGCTTATGAGGCTTGCTTTAATTTCTTGTGCTTTTTCTTCTGATAAATTGTATTTCCACATTACCACAATGGCTAATAATGCTGTTACTGATGGAACCACAATGTCGGCTACTCTTAAATAATACATTGTATCGGCTGTTTGTTGCGCTAAGTTTTGGTTAAAACCAACCATTTTTAAAATAAATCCACCCAATGCCAAAGCCAATGCCTGACCCAATTTTACCATCCACCAATAAACTGCTCCAAAAGTTCCTTCGCGTCTTGGCATGCCATTTCTTAATTCATCCAAATCGCATACATCGGCTGTCATTGACATCATAAGGGTAAAAAGTCCACCCAAGCCAAAAGCCATAAAAGGAACTGGCATAAAAAGTAATAATGGTTGCTCAGGATTAAAACCCCACCATTTTAGTAAATAGCCTACAATTGATAAGGCTGTGGAAATAATAAAAGCTTTTTTCTTACCGAATTTATTGGCCATCCAGGTTACAATTGGTATAACCATAAAAGCAGTAGCAACGGCACTGATAGAAGCATACCAAGCCGGAAGAGTGCTTGTTTTTTCGTAACTACCGCCATACATGTAAAAAACAATAATAAAAAAGCTGAAAGAAGCTACCATTTGAAAGCCATTAAAAACCAAAAATGTGGCACCACACAAGCGCATAAAAGGCTCGTTTTTTACCATATTTCGCATATCTCTAAGCAATTTCTTTACATTTTCAGCAATGGTTTTTATTGAAATTTCTGCTCGGTTTTGAATATTATCAGCATTAATTTCTCTGCAAAAAATGGCAGGCAAAATCCCTAATATGGTGCAACCCAAACCCACTATGATTGACAATTGTCTAACACCTTGAGCTTGGCTTTCAAATAAAGTTTTATCGGCAATTAATACCCAAAACCAAGGCACTATCATCCAAGCTATTTGACCAATTGTTTGTGAAAAGCCCATTAAACGGGTTCTTTCTTTGTAATCATCGGTCATTTCATAGCCTAAGCCTATGAGTGGCGTTGAAAAAATAGTATTGGCAAAAATGAATAGAATAGAAAAAATTAAGAAATACCAGAAATTGAAGGTAGCACCATTTTCTGTGCTCATTTGCCATTGAACTGCAAATAAAATACCGCATAAAATAGCCCCAAATAAAATGTAAGGTCTTCTCCTACCCCATCTTGAATTGGTATTATCGGAAACAAAACCCATTATAGGATCGGTTAAGGCATCAAAAAAACGTGGAATAGCAGAAAGCAATCCTGCCATAGCAGGGTCGATGCCAAAAGCAGTGAGCAAAAAGAAAGAAAATACGCCCAAAGCACCTGGCAATAAATTGTTTACCAAATGGCCTGCTCCAAAAGCTGCTTTTTGTATAATCGGTATTTTTTTGTTCGACATAGCTAATTTTTTAGTGAATGATGAGTGTTTGTAAAGCTTGCGCTTGAAGTGTGAAATCTATTTTTTGTTCATGAATGGTAAGTGAAATTCCTTTGGCTTCTAGGTGCTCATTAAAAATAAATATGGCAATGCTTCCGTCAGGATTTTCAACAGCAGTGCAATTGATAGTTTTATCGGAATTGGTGATGCCAATTCTTTGCGCATTTGGTGCAATATTTCTACTAAATTGCGATAGAATGTAATACAATGGAGTGTAATAAACTTCATCGGTTTTTGTATTTACAATGACAGGCGCAGTACACCAATTTTTTGCCCAATTAGGACCACCGTTTTCATCTAAAACCATGTTCCAATCAATCCAACCATCTACCCAATTATTTAAACACCCGATTATATCTTGAGCATATCTGTTAACTGGAGCATATTTTGGATGCAAGTGTTTTTTGTTTTCTGGCGCCCAAGTCCAGCCCCAATCTTTGGCTTCTTTGTTCCAATACCAAGCATCATCGTTCCAGCGTGGTTTTTCAGCATCTATGCAAGCTTCGGTTTGAATTAAATGTTTGTTGGGTGCCAATTGATGAACCTTATTCAACGATTCAGGAAAATAATCGAACGTGCTTGCATACCAGTGAATGGCCATTCCATCATAACTGCTTTTATTCTCAGAATTGGTATACATGGCATTGGCCCATTCTTTCATTTCATCATCTCTATTTTGATCGTATCCTAAAATTTTAGCTTTAACAGCATTGTTTGTAAAGCTTGGCTTCAAATAATTTGTAACAAACTCATTCATTTCTTGCGGATTGAAATGCATGCTCTCCCAGTTATTGTCATTCCCTAGTGGCTCATTTTGAAAGGTAACTCCCCAAATATTGATGTTCTCTTTTTGGTAAGCCTGTATGTATTTTACAAAATAGAGTGCCCATTGCGGATAAAACTGTGGAAGTAATTTCCCTCCCTTCCATTGATTATTGTCTTTCATGTAAGGAGGTGCAGTCCAAGGTGAGGCTATTAATTTAAAATCGTATTTGGCTATTTTTTGGGCTTGTTTAATGATTGGAATAATTTGCTCTTGATCTGGTTTTATAGAAAAACTTTCCAATTTTTCATCTTTTGCATCATTTACATAAGCATATTGCGACAATGAAAAATCGCAGGAATTGATATGCGTTCTGCATAGAGAATATTGAGCACCTTTTTCTCCAAAATAAGCTTCTAAAATTTCATTTTTTTTGTTTTCGCTCAATTGCGTCAACAAATAAGAGGTAGATTGAGTAAAAGAACCACCAATACCAACTATTTTTTGAAATTTTTCTTTTGGATTTACAACAATGTTGGCATCTATTTTATTAGGTTTTTCGATAGATACAGCTTGTAATTTTTTTCCATCGGCAGCAGTAATAACCATTTGAACACGCGTTTGATGGGTCGTATTGGTTTGATTAGGCATAACAAAACCATGTAAAAGAGGAACAAAAACTAATATGTATATCAATAACTTCATTTAATAATTATCTGTGTATTAATTCCACATCCAGTGGAGGTGTTTTAACTTGTTTCATTACCTGCTCTAAGTCGCCATCATATGTTTTTGCAACCTTAACTCCATTGCGTGACAAACCTTCAAAAACACCTTGATCAACCAAAGACCAAATGGCATATTTAGCTTGTCCATGAAGCGTAAATAGTCCAAAATGATTTTCAGAACCTTGTGCATGGTGTGCATCTTTCCATTGTTCATCAAAAGCTTCGAAATAAAAGCAGGTTAATCCTTCTTTTTTAGTCCATTCTATCGTTTTTTGATAATACACCGCTGCCTTATATTCGTCATTAGCACAAGAGCCTTTTGGGCCATATAAATCATTTGAAGTGGATGCCCAGCCTGTTTCACCAATATGAATCGGTTTTTTAATTCCTAAACGATTCACATATTCTTTCACATCTCTGTATTGAGCTATGGCATAATTAATTGCTCTGTGCATGGCTGAATCAACCTTTTCAAGATCAGTTAAGCCATTTTCGAAAGCTTTGGTTCTCCAAAATTCTGGATTGTAATGGGTGTCATGCATGGGATAGGTATGCATAGAAATATAATCTACTGCTGCTATTAGTGCATTTAAATCTTCGTTATGATACTCAGTTCCACCGCCACCCCAAGAAGCAAAATTATCGGAACTTGTAATCCACGTATCAGCTGGAATTTTACCTTCTTTTTTTAATTGTTGCAGATAGTTTACCCACTTTAAAATTATGTAAGGTTCAACATAATAAGTTGTGGCCCATTTTACCATTGCCTCATTGCCAACAGCAATTATTTTTATAATATCAGGATATTCTGCTGCCAAGGTTGCGGCATGTATTACTTCAATTTCGTTAGCTGGACTTTCTTTTTGATGATTAACCCAAGATGTTCGAGCCGCTTCGCAATCAATCCAAGCACCCAACATAATGTACATTTCAAAATTTGGATCTTGCTTTTTTAATGTCCTAATGGCTTTTAATAAATTTATAATTTCTTGTCGATGCACATTATAAGTTCTTAAAAGCTTAATATTCATAGCTGAAAGAATTTTTAAATCTTCCACTATTTGAGCCATTGTAGGTTCAATGTCTCTCGACTTTTCTCTGTATCCACCATAACAAATGGCGTTGTAATTGGGGTTTCCCAAAATATCTTTTGCGGTGATGTGCTTGTTTTGATTCGTTTCCATTTGTTTTGTATTACATGCAATTGTAAAAAGGCTGCTTAGAAAGAGGGTGAATAGATATGGTGCAATTTTTTGAGTCATTCAGCATGGATGTTTAAATTTTAAAATCATTCATTAATAATTTGTTCCTGATTAATTTTCACCCAAATGGCTTCAGTTTTGCCATCTCTTTTAAAAATGGCCTTACTTTCATCTTTGCCTAATGAAACTGATTTTTTAGCCCCATTTTTTTGTGATGAGTTTTGCACCAAAATTTCATTTTCATTGGCCAATTGATAAACCACTGGAGTTTGGCAAATGGTAAAAGCCAACGCATTTTTTGGTAATTCCAATTCTTTTAAATTTCCTTCTACATCATAATATTTGAAAGAAGTTGGATGGGAAATAAACTCAGATTTTTTAACCAGAAAAGGTTGAAATTTAAGGCTGCTGTTTTCGAAAAACACGCCCAGTTCTTTCATCCTAACCAAAATATCTTCTTTAACCTGACCTGTCATTCCTGGTTGTTGTGCCCCTTTGTGCAAAGGAGTGTGCGAATAAGGATCGGTTGGGAAAGCACCATAAACAACTGGCGATTTTTCTAACCCGATTCCATCGCCTACTGCATTGTAATGATGCACAAGTGCTTTGGTAATTTCAATTTTTGAATTCGATTGATGCGCATCCACGCAAACTTCTTGTATGGCAAGATGCAGCTTAGATACCATGTGCCAGTAAATAGAGCCCAAACCTTCATAAGCAAAAAAAGTTCCTGAACGTCCGGTAAATGCTCTGTGATTAAAGATTGACTCAAAAACAGCCAAAATCTCTTCTATTTCTTGGGCATTAAGCGGTTCATTGTGTTGATTTTTAAATGCTTGTAACAAACCATTTAAATCGTTGGCATTTTGAACAATCCCATTAAAATGATAAAAACCTTCACTATCCTTTTTAATTATAGTTTGATGTGGTTCATTGGATAGTTTAGTTAATGCTTTTGACGACTCAATTTGCGTAAGTGTGAGTTTGTTTTTATCTAAAAACTTTGGTAATTCTTTGTTTGGATATAACAAATAACTGTTTTGATCTTTTCTATATAAAGCACTGCTTTTTAAAGCATCAAGCAGCGATAAACTTTCATTTGGATTCAGATATTTGGCACTTAAAACAGCTACTTGACCTTCAAGCATTAAATCTAAATGCTGCACAGTTATTTCATCGTTTTCAATTTTCACCAAATTGTAAGCATGATACATTTGATCGCTTCTTTTGTTGGCCTTAATAGATTGATCAAAATAGGCCAAGCCTAATGACAAGAATGATACAATACTTTTAACACTCAGTTTTTTGTATCCTCCTTCAAAACCTTGTTCATAAATTTTATCTCTAAAATGGCTACCTGCTAAACCTAAAGCATCCACTATTTGCTTTTTTTCAGCCGCATTTAAACTGGTTTGAAGTTTGTTTTGATTCAAATCCAAAACCTTGTGTATGGCTTCAAAAAGCTGAAGCGTTTCAGTTGAAATTTCAACCTGTGTATTTTCGATATTATTTAATAAATCTTGGAAAAACTGAAAAAATCGTCTGAGATAATAAAGTGTTACCATCGAAGCTCCATTCCCAACCAAGGCATTATTGGCATCGTTCCATTCTGGGCGTTGGGTATTAAGCCAAATACCTGCTTCTGGAATAAAATTCGATAATTTGCTTAATGCCAAAACAAGTATTTTTTCCAAAAACTCAACATGATGAATTTCTTGTTTTTCATTTTGCATTAATGCTGCATCGCTGCCTTCTGAAGTGGTTTTTTGTCTTAAATTTTTATCTAAAGTTTCATTAAAAATGATGGTATCTTTTGGGTCTTTTAAAATTTCTGAATAAGATTTTATGCGATAAGGAACATTTGCAAAAACGAAGTGTTTTTTACCCATTAAATCAGCCAAAACTTCAGGCTGAGAAGCTTGCATAAATTCTAAAAACTTAAGCAAATAAATTACCTGATGATCGCCCCAATAGCCTATGTAAGACCAAGGATTGTCATGCTCAATTGTTTCCCAATCAAAACCTATTTTATTTACCCTGTAAGGATTATAACCTTCAAAAGTGGAAGCATTTAAAAATTTATACATCATGCCCACAGTAAATTCTGGAAACGATAGTGAAAGTGCTTCCCAATTTTGAAAAAGGTCGCGCCAATTGCCCTCGTAATCTAAAATTTTTTCGCCTGTTACCTCATCAACTGTATTGATAGAAAATTTGTTCCAAGGTCTGCTTGGGTCGCCATGTCTTCTGCTGAATTTTAATGGTAAATATTCAACCGCTAATCGAAGTAAATCAAGGTTATTAAATTGTTGAATGAAGGCAATAAAGTCTTCATAATTGGTTGAATCATTTTGCAGAGCAATGCTGCTTCCAAATTCATGAAAAAGTGCTTGATTCGATTTTTGAAGGTAATGCAGAAAATCTTTGAAAGAAATCAAATAATTATGATCAAAAATTCCGCCTCGCATAATGTTAAATAACACATTGGCATAGTGGCGAGAGTTTTTAAGCTTATTGCCAGTTTTTTGGAAACCATCAGCGCTGGCTACTAATTTGGCAAGGCTTTCAGTTCCTTCTGCTATATCTTTTTCTAAAGCTAAATGAAGCGAGGTATGCATTAAAATGAGCTGCTTCAATTCAATAATTTGCGCATGGTCAAGCGCTACATTGGCAACTAAATTCCATTTTTTGCTGTTTTTAGCTGAAAGATTAAAAGAACTTTCCACTAAAAAAGCACCTTTCTCACCTTTCACATCGGTTTCATTCACCAAGTTTTTACCTTGAATAAAATCATTGATTTGAAGCGAAGAAAGTAGGGTATTTTTTACATTCAGTCCGCAACTCCAAGCTACATTTGCTTTTAATGATTCGCAGGCTTCGGCTTTATCTACAATGGCTGCGCTTAGCGCAAAAATTGCCAAACCGCTGCTTTCATCCAATTCGGTTCTTTTGTAAGCATCGGCCAAATTGCTTGATGTTTGTTGCAAAAAGCTAGAAACACCATAAGGCATAATATTTTGCAAACCATCTAAAACTGAAATGTTGTAATCTGTTTGAGATTGGTTAATGATTTCGCTTTGTTTCACAAAACCATAAGTACTAGAACTTAGCCAACTGTATCTAAAAATTAATCCTAATTCATGGTGAATTTCTTCAAAAATGATTTTGTTCCCAAAATGATTTTTATAGAGGTTTCTTGTAAAATTATTCTGAGGCTTTAAATGTGCTGAAAATGGCTCCCAAAGTGTAGTTTTGTTTTGAGTTTCGATTCTAAAAATGCTTTTGCTGCCTGTGTCTTCAATGGATTGATACAACTTATCATCGGTGTAATAAGGGAACAATGCAAAATCGGCACTTTTTCGGCCCGCAGTTAAACCGCCATTGCTGGCAATAAACATCCAATGATTAGCATGACTAACCAAACTCATTAAAAACGGACGCATTTCATTTACATGAGCAATTTTATAAAATAACTCATGATTAATTTCTACTTCTTCAAGACTAACTTTAGCTTCTGAATACATTTCTATAACAGCTATTTTTTAATTTTTTGGCTTAATTTAATTGGAAAGGCGATACACTTTTACATAATCAATTATCATTTTTTGAGGAAATGGCGTTTGATTTGTTGGAAAGCCTACATAAGTTCCACCAACGGCTATGTTTAAAATCATAAAAAATGATTGATCAAAAACCCAAGGGCCAGGAAGGTCGGCTTTTTCAATTCTATGGTAAAGAAAATCGTCCATAAAAAAGTCGATCTTATCTTCTGTCCATTCAACTGCAAATAAGTGATAATCTTTATCGTACCTGTTTTGAAGCAATGTGTAGGATTTAGTGATGGCATTTCCACCTGAATATTGCGGCCCGTGAATAGTTCCATGAATAATGTGAGGCTCTTGACCACGCATTTCCATGATGTCAATTTCACCACATTGTGGCCAACTTACAGAGGTAATATTGTCGCCCAACATCCAAAATGCTGGCCAAATACCAGGACCATAAGGTGTTATTATTTTAGCCTCAAAACGTCCATAACGTTGACTGAACAAACCTTGGGTTTTTATACGTGCCGAAGTAAAACTGTTTCCAGCTTGCAGCGCAGTAATAACTAAATTTCCATTGCCATCAAGCGATACGTTTTCAGGTTTTTTGGTGTAGCTCTGCAATTCTTGATTTCCCCAACCATCAACGCCATTGCCTAAGTCATAAGTCCATTTGGTTGAATCGGGCAAAGTACCTTCTTCTCCATTAAAATCATCACTCCAAACCAAGGTAAAATCTCTTTTATCTAATTCTTGTGTGTTGTCTTTTTTGCAAGCAGTTGACATAGTTACCACTCCAAAGAATACAGAAAGGTAAATTAATTTATAATTGTTATTCATGATTTTATCTTCTTAAGTAAATATTATCTGCATAAAAACTAGGAATATTAGTCCCTTCGAAAATGAGTTGACCCAAATGGGCTTTGCTGGTTAAAGTGGTGAAATTAGCCAGAGGAATATCAAAGCTTATCCAATTTTGAGCAGTAATGTTGGCTGCTGTGTAAGTAATGGTATGCGATTTATCATCACCACCACCAAAAGCACCATTAGCGCCAAAATCTACTAATTGAATTTTAAAGGTTGGTGAGCCAACAATGGCATTCGGAATAAAAATATCAGCTCTTAAATGGGTCATTGAACTGGCATCTATTGTAGGATTACTGAATTGAATTCCCACAAAATTGAAATTGGTGTAATGAAGAATGTTGTTTCCATTGACACTAAAATCAGCTGAAAGTGTGGTTTGGAAAGGCGCCCAATAACCATTGTAATAATCAACTACAACATTGGTGTAAGCATCACTAAATAAAGAAATAACATCACTTGCATTGTGAATTGGATTGGGTGAATTTTGAAAACTACCAATCGAATTAACTGTCAATTGACCTAATGCATTTTTTCCACCTACAGTAGCGGTAATGATAGCACTTCCTGGACCTCCATTTACTTGAATATTTCCTAAAGAATTAATGCTAGCAATGTCAGGATTAGATGATTTGAAGTTATAATAAGCAGGTGTAATGCCCACTTCAGTATCAGTGCCATTTGGAAGATTAAAATAACAAGACAACCCACTGATATTAAGCGAAATCCCATTGAAAGAATTTACAGTTTGGGTATCTCCACTTAAGATACTTGGTCTTATATTGCTGATGGTTCCTAATTTTTCAAACTTTACTTCATCAATCCAAAAAGTATATCCTCTATCATTTTCTGGACCTTCAGAATAAAAGAACATGCCTCTTTCTGCTGTCAATAAGGAAGCATCAGGAATAGGGATAATTATTTTGTTCCATGAAGCATTTACTGGAACATTGCTAATTGACACTTGGTATTGAGATAAACCTAAATCGTTTCCAAAACCCATAATATCAATATTGGCTGCTTGTGATGCTTTAATCCAAAATGTTAAGGCATCATATTTACTTAAATTTCTTCCAACTGAAGTAAAAAAACAACCTCCCACATAAGCACCCTTAGGATCATTTAAATCTGGCACTTCAAAACGCATAGAAGCTTCTGTACCATTGTAGGCAACTTCCTCATCTACCTGAAAGCCTCTTGGATTTGAGCCTCCGAAAGCGGCATAATTTAATCCGCTGCTAAAATTGTCGATAAAAACAGCAGGATTATCGTTAAATTCTGCTGGGCTTAATTCTTCAGTTTTTCTTTTTTTACAGCCATTTAATATAAGAACTGCAAAAAGTAAGATGGAGATTTTAAAAGATAAAGTCTTCATTATTATTAATTTAAAATATTGAACAATACATACACTCTAATTTCCCATTCATTTCCATTTCTAAAACCAACAGCCGTTGGGTCAGGAACTAATTCACCTGCAGGATTGGTAACATAAACTGGTGCATAACGTGGCGAATATTGATCTAGCGAACGCCAAGTGCCTCTAAGGCCTAAACGAGTAGAAGGTAAATCGAACCATTGTGGTTTGGTTAAATGGGTAGAGATATCCAACATACACTGCAGAGGGAAAGTTAAGTTAAAATCGCGGTGATAATCATAAGGTCCCCAATCGTTAAAACGAATAAATGAATTGATTTTAAAGTTTTTAGCAATTACTTTTAAATCCATTCCATAACGATCAATGGTTCTAGCATCGCTTCCATTGGCTTGCGCATTTCCACCATAGATATTGGCAATAAAACCAAAGTTTTTAGAAAATTTTGAAACCAATCGGGCATGAACCTCAGTTAAATCTCTGGCAGGTGCTGCACCAGGGAAAGCAAATAAAGATCTTCCATCAGGCAAAATACCTATGGCTGCATCTTGTGAAGTTGGTAAATGTCTGAAAACTACACCAGCACTAACAGCAAATCTGGCATCTTCGCTTTTGTCGTTATCCCATTCATACATCCAAGTTCCGGGAGTTGGATCGTAAGTAAATAAAATTTCACCTGCTACAGTTTCGCGGTTTGAACGCACAATAAAAGGATCATCTAAAATATTTCTTGGTCTTGCAGGAGCAAGTGTATTGGCAGAAATTGGTCCTTCAATAGGTCTTTGCCATAAAAAGTTAGGAGCAATTTGCAATAAACCAACAGAATAGGTAAAACCAGTTAAAAAATTCACTTGATTGCCGCTTCCGCTATCTTTTAATCGCCAGCCTGTGAAAGTTCTTGTGTTGTCAGCACCTCCATTGGCAACTAAACCCATAGCCGCTGATTGTGCATAAGCATTGATTACTGAACTTGTGTAAGTCAATTTTAACTTTCCACCCCAAGTGTCGCTGAGTTTAATTTTGTCTTGAAAAATTTGATTTTCACCATTTACATCGCGTTCCAATTGGAAATTTCTATCTACTAAAGGTTGTCCAGCCCAAATACCACCAGCATCAATAGCTAATTTTCCAAATTTTCTATTGGCATGCAAAGTCAATCTTCTGGTCTTAGGCTGAGGTATAGCAAATGAGCTTTCGGTTGGACCTTGTTGTTGCAAATCTTCATGAAAAACTGTGGTAAGCTTTACTTTACCAACATTTTTGCTATACTTTAATAAAACGGCTGGGTTAGCTCCCCACCATAATTGAGGCCCAAAAGCAAGTTTTAATCCATTAAACAATTTTTTTCCTTCCATTTCGAAACCTAAAGGCGCTATTCCATTGTAGATATCGATAATGTTTCCATAATTGGCCTCAGAATAGATACCAAAAAAGTCGCCTTCATAACCCCAGTGATAGTGTCCTGTTCTGTAAAATCCATTCAAATCGAACCATTTGTGTTTCCACTGATAACTAGCTTTGTAAACCTGAATACGATTAATTGATTCTAATCTTTGTGTTCCGCTAGGTGTGTTTACCAAAACTGGTCTTCCTCTATTTTCATAAAAAATTTGATCAATTGGGTTTTGTGCTACATTGCCTAAAATGTTGAATTCAACATTGGCTTTTGCATTTGGCAAAGGATTGGCCTCTACTCCCACGAAAAAAGATTGCATGTGGTCGAATCCTAATTTATCAGGGAAAACCGGATTAGCAGGATTGGCAACAGTAGGCGTTGTAATTAAATCGCCACCAGTGTTATAAGTAGTGAATTCAGCAGTTAATTTATTGATGCTTATTTTTTTACCTTTTTCACTTTCTAAGGCCGATTTTTCAGAGCGTGCTTTTAATTGATCGTCAGTTAATTCAATGCTGTTAAAATAAGTTTGTAATGATTGCAAACTAGCTTGCGGCTGATATGGATCATATTGATGTGCTTTTTTTAATGTGTAATAAGCAGTGCGAGGATAAAGTTGGTATTGACCTTTGGCGTTGGTTTGACCTTTGGCACAAATCCCAAACCATTCTTCGTTCATGTTATTTTCACCTTTTTCAAAATCAAATAAATAACCACCATTTGCCCATGAGGCATTGTTGTCTTGAACATCTAAATTTTTGGTTTGTCCATATTTCCACCAACCATCGCTAAATTGGAAGGTAAATCCACCAAGACTGTTGTTTGCTTTTCCTAATCCTGCTGCATTTTCATAAATTTCTTTCCAATTTTCTTTTAAAATGGCAGCTTGCGCAGCTTGACTTTCTTCGTTGCTAATGGCATTAAAAGCATCTGAGCCAAATTCAGTTAATAATAATGGTTTGCCATACTCTTTTTGCACACGACTAAAGGCATCAGTAAATGATTTTCCTCTGTACATGTTACTTCCTAAGATGTCAACATTTTTACATTCTTTGGCTATAATGTCGAGAAAAAGTAAATCGCCATTACAAATTGCAACTGGATGACTTTGATCAATTGATTTTACTTGAACAGCAGCTTCATCAAACAATTCATACATAGCTTTTGCCTTTTGGGTCGATTTTCTATCTTGAATCGGTATATCTTCCGTTTCAGCGCCTTCCCAAAAAAGACCATAATTGTTTTCATTGCCTAACAAGTACAATAGCAATCCAGGAGTATTTTGATAGGTTTTGGCCATATCGCTTACTTCAAACAGCAATAACTTTTTGGCATTGGCATCTGCATAGTTTGTATTTTCAACCCATGCGCCATTAATATTTAAACCATATCTTCCAAAAGAATGATTCAGCATAGTAAATATGCCATGCGTTTGATAAATATAAGTTATCCATTTGGCTGGAATGCCTGTATAAACCCTGATGGTATTAACGCCCATGTATTTCAACAAGCCCATTTCATAATCGAGTGCTTCTTTTATAAAATCGTCAGACTCATTCCATAAACTATAAGAATAATTGGTACCGACTGGAAAATAGTCCCAATTCATGCCGTTTACGATAAAATCGCGGCCATCTACTTTTAATTTATGACCACCATTTTCTTGTTTTAGTTCAACTTTCTGACCAAAAACAGATGGATGTATGTAAATAAAAAGAAGAAGAAAAAGAGTAAAGGTTTGTTTCATTTTAGATTCATTTTTAAATTGAGATTTATTAGAATGCCCCGAAAAATTTTAATTGAACTTAAATGATATTATAGTCACAAACAACTATACATGATATATACAAGGCAGCAATCAATAAGTTCAATTTAACCCGAAATATGATTCAAATTATTGACATTCAATAAATTAATAAATGATAAGAGAATATTAAATTAATGTAAACTAAATGAGAATGTATATATCATTTAATCAAAGAATTTTGTTTTGGGCACTATACTTTATTAATAGAGTTAAAAAAAGCACCTATACAATATAATTATTTTGATAAAAGTTTTGGGTTTAAAATGTAGAGGGATTGTTATTCTTTCAAAACCTTTTCAACTTTCTAAACTTTCAACCTTCAACTAAATACCATCGCGAACAAAGGCCGAATAAACCCTGCTTTGCTAACACATAGCCGCCACATGTATCGTCATTGCCTGCGAACGGTTTCACTTAACCTTGATGATTTTTGTTCTTTCATTTTTTATATCTAAAAAGAGAAAATCTGAATAGAAATAAAATTCTTGAATCTCAATACCCAAACATTTATTTTCTTTATATCCAGAATAAAATTTAAAAACTTAAATGGTAAAATTATCATTAACAATGAGAATAATAAGTAAACTATATATCTATGTTTTTTTTATTTTCATTTTGTTTAGCTGTAAAGGTTTTAATAATGAAGAAGGAACCACAATTGAGATAGAACAATTGAATTCCGAGGATTCTATTTTATTAGAAATTGATAAGAAAAAAATAATAGATTGTTTTCATGAGAATGTTGACTATTTCAGAACTCATCCTAACGAAATAGATCATGGTAATTTATTTGAACCTTTCGGAAGTTATTATGGTGGTGATGCTGAAGGATATTTAAAGCATAAAAAATCATCAAGAGAAATTCTTAATGTTCATATAGGAAAAGTTATCTATAATTCTGATAAACTGATGAGCGTAATTTTTTTAGGAGTAAAACAAGTGATTAGTGATACATCAATAGAAATGCCATTAATCGGAAGAGAATTTTGCGCGATGTGCTTAATTGGTTTAAGAAATGATGTGAAAGAAAACTTCACTTTATATCCCTTTCGTGCTTTTGAAGAAATTGGATACTCAAATTTTGAAACTCCATTAAAAATTATTGAAAATAAGTTTTCAAATGATTTGGCTAGTTTAACTGATATGTGGGGAAATAAATACAAAACAAATATTAATGAAAAAGATTTTTGGATAAATAATTTGTTGTTTAATAAGGTAGTATCTCGTTCAGGAGATACTTTATTTTATTTTCAAACCTACAGCTTATCAGATTTGGATGGCAAAAGCTGGAATAATCATCACGAGTATAAAGTGATACAATGCTGTTTCCTCACTTCTAATGAAAGTTTAAACAACAATTAATCGAGGTGAATAGATCTACTAATTTGATAAACATAAGAAAAAGTAAAGGAAATTACATATGAAAAACATAATCCTTTTGATTATTACAATTTCTACCATTTTATTCTCATGTTCTTTTGATGAGCAAGAGAAACATTCATCTGATGAATCTTATATTAATTATTTGTTACGATTTAAGAAAGAAAATGATTCCACAATGGTTGACAATTTTCCTACAAAAATTAATTCAATTGAATATTTCATTGCAAAAAAAAATGACGTAGAGAAAAATGATGTTGGATTAATATTATTTCAGTTTGATTTGGGCACAAATTTTATTGACTCTTTAAAAAATAGTTTAAAAAATAAAAAGTTAGTTGGTTACTATAAGTCTAGCGACACATGTTTAATTGTTATCAATAAATATGAAACCACTGAATCTTATAATAACAATACAATTCCTGCAATTAAAGACTCATCAACTATAAATCGACCTTGTTATGATGAGAAATACCCCATTCCTAATTTTATTGACTATAACGCAAATTATTATTCATCAACTGATCTGAAATTAGATAACACATTCGAACTATTCATCATAGAAACTAACAATGAAAAAAACGAAAAATATGATTTAAAACCTAATTTTCAAATGCCAAAAATGTGGAAAAATGGATATTCAAAAGGCATTGCCATTAGTCAAGCAAATAAAACTGTTATATATTGGTCAGTAATTTGGTAATTAAAAATCCGACTTCCAAAATTCCTTTACATAACAAACATTTATTTTCTTTATAAACGGAAGAAATTCAGATTACGTTAACGCAATGAAACAAAGATTTGGAAACAATTATCCTGAACCAACTTTTCAACCTAAATAGGTGCATATTATCAGCATTATGCTTATTGCTATTTAATAACTGCAATACAGTAAACGATTGCTATACTTTTGAATCAAAAAAAGTTGATGGAATTTTTCTTTTCTGTTCATTGAAGGGATATAAACAAAAAATTGATTCTATAAGCGATCATTCTGATAAACCAATAAGGTATTCTCTTAGAAAGGATAAAAAAGAGATATCCGTAAATTATGATATGCTATATATTTCAATGTGATTCAGAATTTGAACGTATTGTAAAATTACAAGGTGAAAGAATTAGAATGTTTGATTCACGATGTAAACAAGTAAAAATTATAAAAAGAAAAATTAGCAATAATGATTTTGCTTTTGTCAGTTGTGAAGATCATACGACTATTGTTACTTGTATTAATTCAACTTTCGTTGCTATTGACTTCATTAATTTTAAAGCCGATGAAGTTCAAGATATTTTTTCATTCAAATCTTTAAGTAAAGTATAGTGTTAAAAATTCATTGATGTTCATAGAATTTAATACAAGTCTGATAGATGCAAATTAGGAATATGGTTTTAGTGTAATTGTTTTGAAGGGAGTGTTCCAATTATCAATTTTATGATGATTTTTATCCTTTCAAAAATCAATTAATTCTTGATAAACAAATTCCCATCTCCCTTTGGAGAGTCCCGATAGCTATCGGGAAGGGATGAGGTCTTTTTCAAAACCTTTCCAGCTTTTAACTCTTACATCCATGGTAATTGGTTCAATTTTCATGGTACAACAAATTCAACTTTCCCTCATGGTACACTATACAATCGACATTGTACAAATTAAACCCCCTATGTTTTTCCAGAATTAATACTCACCAAATAAACGCCCGAAAAAATAAAAATAGCTGAGGCAATTTGCGATAGGTTTATTTGTTCTTCGCCAATAATAACCGCTACTAATGCCGCCAACAATGGCTGAGAATAAATATAAACACTCACCAAACTTGGGTTTACTTTCGATAAGGCCAAGGTGTTTAACAGATAAGCTAAAAATGTTACAAAAATCACCACATAAAAAATAGCCCAATAAGCATGTTGTGGCATGTTTGCCCAATCTATTTCACGAAATTCCGCGTATCCTAAAGGCAAAATGAATGGCAAAACCAGCGCAAAACAATATTTCATGATGGTAAATGGATGGTATTTAAACATCAATGGTTTTACCAATGCTAGATAAATAGCATAAGAAATAGCATTTATAAAAATGAAAAAATCGCCCAAAATGCCATCGCTTGAATAACTAAAACCATCTTTCAAAATCAAACTCAAAGCGCCAACTAAGCCTAAAAAAATACCAGCAATTTTTTGATTGCTTATTTTTTCTTTCAATAAAATGGCCGAAAAAATTAAAACTAAAATAGGCGTTATAACCATTAAAATAGCCGAATTGATGGCCGTGGTTAAGCTCAAACCTTTAAAAAACATCAACTGATTAAAACCTACGCCAAAAAAAGCACAGATTAAAAGTCTAGGCCAATCTTCTTTTTAATTTTTTCATCTTTCGAAAAAGCAATTAGCCAAAAAAGCAAAGCCGCACCTCCAATGCGCATAAACACAAAACCAAAGGGTTTTACCAATGCCGGCATCACTCCTTTGGCTACCGTGTAATTAATTCCATAAATTAAATTGGCTGCAAAAATGGCCAAATGGGCTTTCCAGTTTTTCAATTAATTGCTTTTATGATTTTGTGCCATTTTTGGAACTACTATAAAATTTCTTTGGCTAAATCAACAGCCGCTTTTGCATTGCCAATGGCTATTTTTCCATTTGATACAATAACAGGTCGCTTCAAAAATGTGTATTCTTCTAAAATATACTTCTTATAGTCTGCTTCGGTCAATTCTTTTTTATTAAGCTCCCAAGCCCTGTATTTCATCGATCTTCTGCTAAACAAAGCCTCATACGAACCAGCCAATGCCTTCATCGCATCTAATTGTTTTTCAGTGATTTTATCAAATTTAATGTCATGCATTCTCACCTCACTAGATGGGTTCAATTCTTTAATAATATCGCGACATGTATCGCAATTTCCTAAATGATAAATTACTTTTTCAGTCATAATTTTTGCGTTTATAAAAAATTAAAATTCCGTTTAATTTTTTTTGATTTAATTTGACCTAAATAAGGCACGAAAGTAAAAATTGTTTAAGCTTTTTCATGGATAATCAGCAAGAGGCGCAAGAAGTAAAAAAACTTTTCAAAACCAATCGAGTATTTATTCCCATTTTAATTGGTTTAAGCTTTGCGGCTTATGTTTTATACAAAGATTTTGACCCAAAAGCTTTTGCATTAATTGACTGGAATTTAAAAATGTTGTTCTGGCTTTTAATGGCGGTGTTTTGTATGCTTTTGCGCGACATTGGTTACATTATTAGAATCAGAATTTTATCAGAAGGAAAAATAAGCTGGCGAAATTCAATTGATGTAATATTACTTTGGGAATATGCATCGGCCATTACGCCTTCGGTTGTGGGTGGCACGGGAGCTGCCTTTTTTATTGTAAACAAAGAAGGAATAAACCTGGGAAAAACCTCTTCTATTGTGCTGATTACAGCATTGATGGATGAGATATTTTTTGTGAGCATGGTGCCTATTTTGTTTGCCATTGTGGGCACAAGCGGCTTGTTTCCTCAAGAACTGAGTGTGCCTCTTTTTGGGGTACAAATTGGGGTAAAATTTGTTTTTTGGTTAAGTTACACCATTATTGTAGCCTATGTTTTGCTTATTGCTTATGGTATAATTTTTAATCCGCAAGGTTTAAAAAGACTGATTTTTAAACTTACCAATTTGCCTTTATTAAGACGTTTAAAAAGAAAAGCACTAAAAACAACACAAGAAATTGAAGAAGCAGCTAAAGATTTACATGGTCATTCATGGAGTTTTTGGACGAAAGCTTTAGTAGGTACCTTTTTATCATGGACGGCTCGCTACATGTCGCTCAATTGTATCATCATGGCTTTTGCTGTTGGTGCAGGTATTGAAGTTGATAATTTTCTGGTTTATGCGCGTCAATTGGTAATGTGGATTATTATGCTCATCAGTCCAACTCCAGGCGGAGAAGGTATTGCGCAATTTGCTTTTGAAGTTTTTCTGAAAGAATATACACCTGAAGGTTTAAATGGTTTATTGGCTATTTTATGGCGTTTTGTAACCTATTATCCTTATTTAATTATTGGCGCTTTTATTCTTCCTGCATGGATTAGAAGAGTTTTTGCGAAATAATAATGGATACAAACTTGTTCTAAATCTCCAATTTTTTATTTCGTTTGTTTAATTCATAACAATCAATATATTTGATTGACCCCAAAATGAATTTTATGAAACTATTTTTATCCATTTTAATTTCCAGTTTTTTATTGATTGAAAATAACCCTCCATCTTTTCCAAAATTTGAAAGCATTGCTAGCAATGGAAAAAAAGTAAGTTCCGAAAACTTAAAGGGTAAAAAAACCATTTTTGCGGTTTATTATTTAGGCTATTTTGCTGCTATGAATTTTCAAAATGATTTAGAGCAAATGCAAAAAACAATGGACACGAGTAAATATCAAATTATTTGTTTGTTGCTGAACACAGAATCGCAGATCAAACAATTTAATGAAGATGAAAAAAACTTATGGTCAAATCTTCGCTTTTTCTATAAACTCGAAAAAAGTAATCTAACCCAAATACCCGATTGCACGGTTGAAAAACGTCAAGTAAAAAAAGGTGATATTGGCCCACAATGTGAAAACTTGGCCAAAAAATTAAATTATAAATCTTCACCAACTATTTATTATTTAGATGAAAATGCTGAAATAGTAAAAATAGAAGACGGTTTTATAACTAGCCGAACCCAAGAAGAAAGGATAAAAATGTATTATCAAAATTTTGAAAAAGAAAATAATACCAAATGAATTTATTAGGTAGTTCAAAAATTTTTTGAATAATGCCGCAGCAACAGCCGTTTAGGACAATACAATTGGACTATTATGGATGTGCTAACGGTATAAAGCAGATTAAGCAAGCATGTTAAATTCGACAATTGTTCCTTTTTCAGGTTCTGAAACTACACGCAAAGAACCATTAATTTCTTCGGCTCTTTTTTTCATGTTTTGTAAACCGTAATGATCGGTTTTTTCAGTTGTCATATCAAAACCAACACCATCGTCAATTACTTTAACTACCAGTTTTTGGTCGTAATTAATAATAATCCACACATTTTTGGCTTTGCTGTGTTTGATAATATTGTGTATAGCTTCTTGTATAATTCTAAAAATATTGAGTGCCTGCACCGGACTTAGAATTATGTTTTTGGTGGCTTTAAAACTCACATCAAATTTGGGTGCATGGGGCGAAACAAAAAATTGAGTTAATAAATCTTTGGTTTTTGTTTCAAAATCCATCAAGTTAATTTTGCTTTTGCTAATTGCCCATATCGTTTGACGCAACTGAGTGATAGTTTCACGAGCAAAACCAGCTAAATTTTCTAATTGTTCTTTTTTATCGCCATCCAACTCATCGGCCACATCTTCCACATTGGTAATAATGTAAGTTAAATGCGAACCAATATTATCGTGCAAATCGCGCGCTATTCTTTCTCTCTCAAGCTGAACCTCAATAATTCTTTGGGTTTTTTGTCTGTTTCTGATAAAAAAGAAAATAATAACCGACATTATAACAATCAGCACCAAAATTATAATGACAACGTTTCTGATACTTTTCTCACGAAAAATCTGTAAGTCTTTTAATTCGGTTTCAGTTTTAAGTAAATTAATCTCCGTTTTCTTTTTTTCATTTTGATATTTTGCCTCCATTTCATTCATTGAAACAATGTTGGCTTCATTCAAAAGTGTATCGCTTAAAGCTTTAGCTATTTCAAAATATTCCAAAGCTTTTGCAACATTTCCTTTGCCTTTATTTATTCTATAAAGCTGATCGTAGGCATATTGTGTTTCAACTTTAGAGTTAATTTGTTTGCCAATTTCGAGTGCTTTGTATAAGTAAATCAATGCTTCATCAGGCTTTTTTTCTTCTACCAACACTTTCCCGAAGTTATTGTAACAGGAAGCCAAACCTTTTAAGTCATTCAACGATTGTCTTAATTCTATGGATTCATTTAGTAGTGTTTTGCACTTTTCATAATCTTGTTTAGCCAAATAAATGTTTACCAAATTGTTTAAAACAGCAGGAATATATTCTTTCGTTCCTTGGTTAATGTACCTTCTGAAAAGCAAAAGTGCTTCATTATAGTATTTTTCTGACTCAGTAACATTTTGTTCAAATTGATAAATATTACCAATGTTCATCATCGTTACCGCATAGCCAATTGAATCGCCCGTTTCGATGCGCATTTTTTTGGTAATCAAATGGTATTCAAGGGCTTTTTTATAATTTTTTTGATTCATGTATAACACAGCCAAGTTATTGTTCGACTGCGTTACACCATATTTATAATCAACTTTATCAAACAACTCCAAAGCTTTCATTTGAACTTCAATGGCTTTATTGTAATCGCCCATTTGTTGATTGATGATTCCAATTTTGTTGTAAATGGTAGCCATTCCTAAATCATCTTTCAATTCTTCTCTTATTAGCCTTGATTTTTCAAGCATTTCAATGGCCTTTTCGTATTCACTTCTCATGATGTGAACAATCGAAATATCATTATAAGCTTGTGCTTCTCCTTTTTTGTTTTTCGATTTCTGAGCAATTTCCATAGCCTTAAAACCGTATTCAAAAGCTGCTTTTTGGTCTGTTAGCCTCATCTCAAAACACAAGTCAGAGCATGCTTTCATGCGAACTGAATCAACCTTTGAAGTGGTTGCCAATTGAATTAAACTATCTAGATTGACAGCAAATAGCGGATGAACCGAAGACAAAAAAATTAAGGCAAGGAAAATTCTAAACACAGGCTCAGGATAGATTTTTAACAAAATTGAAAAACAATTTCATATTCACAAACTTAGTGGATAAATATTCTTTCTTAAGCAAATAATTATAGTTAAATAAATTATCTAAAAAAATGGCTTCATTTGAATGGAAAGCTTTATAGATAAAAGCTGCCTTTGGCAATATAAGTTTTCATTTCAACTTTTGATAATTGGAATAAATTGGGTTAATTTGGTTAGCTGAAAACCGAAACAAACCTTCGCCTATACATCCAAAATTGGGATATAACCGAAGTTTTTATTCGGGTATATGCTAGTTAGCACCAATTTTAGAGCGACACCAAAAAACAATGGACAGAATCAGAATAACGAAAGACAACATCAAGAATTGGCCAAAATTTGAAGCGTTACTTAATGATGGAAAAATCAAATTTGACTCTACTGGACGACTCAGATATTTACACGGTGCACCAGTTGGAGACTTAATGCAAACAAGAACGGACAAAAAGGGACAACTAATATTCCAAGAAATTGCCGAAGAATGGTTTGACCCTGAAAGTCAAAAAGCGAAAGATTTTATTTGGCCTTAGAATAAGAGCAATGGGAATAGACTTTGACTTTTTTAAGACAATAATGCCTGACAGTAGAAAGGCAGACTTTTATTTAGGATGCCTTGACGGTTGTGTATTTCTTGACTTCAATTACTCGACAGACAAGCGAATTAATTTGTATAGAATTTCCTTTGACGGTTATGGTTGCTGCAATATAGACAATAATGCAAAATGCTTAGACAGCCAATTGTCTAAGGAATTCATTGACGAAATAGAGAAAGACAATTTAGACCAAGAGAAAATCACGAAGTTCGTCTTGGAATTAATACGATTGAATAAAGAGTATATTTGGACTGACGCACTTGAAGAATATAAATTGATTGACAACGAATGAAAAAAACTGGTGCTAACACGGGTTTTGCGTCAGGCGGGGTGACGTGCAAACTTGGAACTTTGTGCTTCTATTCAAGTGTAGTGCAGGTTGACAGTTTTGTACTCCGAAACCCGCCCGAACGCAAAGCCCGAAACCGTTAGCGGCAATGCTGAAAAATCAACTTCGGAAAAAATTAATTAAATAAAACGAATGGAAGAAAATATTTTTAAACGCTTTTTTGAAAGTTTTGCATCGCGGACAGTACTAGCCTTATTAGGTTTATTGGGGACAGGAATAACTATTTATGCTTTTTTACAAGAAAAAAAAGTTGATGTCCGATATGAGGTAATAGCAAATACAAATGTATTAGACTTTAATGCTGATATCAGCAAATTAGAAGTTTTTTACGACAGCACCAACCTAAAGCAAACAAAAGAAAACTTAAGAATTTACACAGTAAAAATTATAAATAATGGTGATCAAAATATTATTAATGAATTCTATGATATTAATGAACCGCTAGGCTTACGATTAAGCACAGGTAAAATTATTGAGGTGCCACAAATTATAGAAACAAGCAACGATTATATTAAAAGGAATTTAAAAGTTACAGATTATCAAAAAGACAAAATTAGCTTTTCGCAAGTAATTATCGAATCTGGAGAATACTTCGTTGTTAAATTACTGGTTCTTCATAACAAGAAAACTACACCAAACGTAATTTCATTTGGTAAAATTGCGGGACAAAAAAACATAAATGTTGTAAACGCTATTGATGTTAAGGATGAAACTTCCTTTTGGAGTAAAACGTATTTGGGAAATATTTGGGTTCAATTGTTACGCCTTATTTCATATTTTATCGTTGGAGTTCTAATCATACTTTTTATTGTTTTTGTATCAGAGCAAATTGACACATACAGAGACAAAAAGAGAAGATTGAAAATGATATCTGAATTTAAAAATCTTAAAACATATCAATACACAAGAATGGATGATGCAATTTTCGACCGATATAAGTTTAATGACTCTCGAAGATTTCAAGAAATGCAGGCATTGATTGAGGATGAAATAGTCCTAAATGATACGTATAAAGAACTAACTGAAAAACTTAAAAGTAAAGAATACAAACGTTTTAGAAGAATAGAATCCGATAACAAATTCATAAACGATATGGAACTAGATGATTTTTCAATTATCAATAAAATGATAAATGACGGAATTGTATTCAAGGAAAATGACAAATTAGTTATCAATCAAGCAATGAAAGATACTTTAAACAAATTTGTAAATTTTTTAAAAGAAAAGGGTGAATTTAAAAGACATCATTATGAACCAATAACAAATGTTACATTTGATAGCGAATTTTCTAATGAAGAAATAACACATGAATAGAAGCACAACAGCTAATAGCACCTGTCCAAAAGACAAGGTTTCCTGCTCCAAAGACAGTTTGTTGGCAACCGAAAGTTTATATCTTCGATTAAAGTTTTGTGCTGAAATACCCCGCCTTGGCAAACCCCTCAAACGTTGCCAAGAATGTTAAGAAAATACATAGATTAACAATGAATTTAATTATTGCTGACTATTTTTTTAATATTTTTGAAAAATATCAAATGACAGAAAACGATGTTCTGTCTTCTTATAATAAACCAGATCGATTCGAAATTCTTGAAAATAATGTAAGACTATATTTGAAATATTTTGATAGTTCTGATATAAAAAGGAGAGCACTATTGGTTGGCACACAACTAAATAATAAGGATGAGAATTTAGTGTTTTCATTTTGGGTTCCACGTGAGTATTGCACAGGAAATGGTAATCTTACAGATGTTCTTGAAATCTTTTCCAATCAATTTGGATTAAGAATCAAAATTGGCAATAAAGAAGGATTTTTTATAAGATATTCAGAAAGATTAATTTCGGGTAAAATAAAAAACGCTTTTGATATAATAAAAATTTTAGCACCGGATCAAATCCCTTGCGAGTGTTTTGGTTTTACTTCAGAAAACGTTATTGGTGCTTTAAACAAAGTTTCTGTTTTTTATGCATTTGCAATTAATTCAGGTAAATATCATTTCTGGCTTTATTCATACCCAACTGTAAAATTTGAAATTAAATCAGGATGGTATGAATATGTGAAGAATAATTTTCTTGAATATATACAGCCTTCTGGTCTAACTAAAATCGAAATTCAGAAACAAAAATTTACAGAAAAGCTAGAACCTGATTCGAATATCAATATGACCAATATTGATGTTCCCGAAATTTACAAGAATAGATTCAATTATATCACTAAACAAATAAACGATTTAAAAAATAACGAGAAAATTGTTTTTAAAATTTCATTTGATTTCCCAAAATGTCTTTTTTGCCAATCAAATAATCTTGGTAAAGAGCATATTATACCTAAATGGATAATTCCATATCTTGAAAAAACAATATTTGAACCTATTGAGTATTCCGACTTTGGTGACGAGACATTTGAAAGTATTATGGAGAGCCCTTTAACTTTAGGAAAAAAAGAAAGTTCACATGGATTTACTGCGCATGATCTAGTTTGTGTATCATGCAATAACACATGGATGTCTAAATTGGAAAATGAAGTAAAATCAATTTTAATAAATGAAAATAAATTAATTAAATGTATTCCTAATCATATATCCCAAGAAGAATCTAAAACTTTATCTGTTTGGTTAATTGTTAAAGCTTTATTGCTTTCTAATAAAATGCACTCCAATAGTCACCTTATCCCTCAAAGAATTTTTTCAAATTTAATGAATAGAAATATTGGGGAGGGTTTTTTAGTTGAATCATCCAGTGCTGATGCAGCAAAAGTTGATTTTCACCTTGGAAAAGGAATTCTACACAAGAATTTAATAAAAACGAAAAAGATTTCTATTGATAGAGCAATCGAAATGACATCTAATTTTTTCACTTGTTCAATCCAATTAAATCACCTTTTATTCAGAATAAGTTATTTGGAGCCAACTTTACCATTTGATAGAATTACAGTTCTTAAGGAAACATTTAAACTTTATCCTTTTAATTGTGAAACAACAAAGCATTTCAAGATTGAAGATGATGACAAGTTTTGTAAAAATTTTGCTGAAAAAGGATTAGAATTATTGTTATTTGATGAAGGATTAATATTAGTAGAAAAGGAAAAATAATAAATATTAAAAATTAAGAGATAAAAAGCACAACTGGTAATACGCGGTTATAAAACATAGTTGTTTCAGATTAAATTGAAAGCTCAGTTACCGCTGGCTTGGCTAGAAAAAGGAGATAGTTTCGCAGCCATACAATCATATACATTTTATACTGCTAAACATCAAAAGTCTAAAAACCAAAAAACCATCAATTCGCTGTTTTTTTTGCAAAAAATCCTTTTAAACAAATTAAATGATGCCTTTTGTTTTTTTGATTAGCTAAACAGAGGTTTTTAGATGAACTGACGTTAGGCGATTTGCTAAAACTGTTCCCAAAAACAAGAGCTGAAAGATTAACAATAATAATTTGTAAACTTGCGAATATGAATGACAAAAAACTTTACATAATCGCAGGTTGCAACAGAGCTGGTAAAACTACTGCCTCATTTACTATTTTACCTGAGATTTTAGATTGTAAAGAATTTGTCAATGCAGACGAAATTGCAAAAGGACTTTCTCCTTTTCAGCCTGAAAAAGTTTCTTTTGAAGCTGGACGAATAATGCTAAACAGGATCAACGAACTGCTTTCTGAAAACAAAAATTTCGCATTTGAAACTACATTATCAACCAAAAGTTATAAAAACAAAATCATCGAAGCGAAAGATAAATATTATCGAGTAACATTGCTATTTTTTTGGCTTCAAAACATTGAGTTGGCTAAAGAACGTGTAAAAATAAGAGTTTCTGAAGGTGGACATAACATCGAACCAGAAGTCATCGAAAGAAGATATATCAGAGGAATTAAAAATTTGTTCGACATATATCTTCCGATTGTTGACGGTGCTTTCATTTTTGATAACTCAGAAGCCAAACACGAACTTTTAGCAGATAAACAGATTGACACTGCACTGAATATTGTAAACATAGACAAGTTTAATTTATTAAAAAATTACTATGACAACAACTGAAAAACATATAGAAGAAAAAAATAAAATACTAAAAGGACTTGAAAAAGTGTATGAGAAACTTTTAGAATTTAAGAAAATGAAAAACAGCGAATTGGTTATTTTACGTGACAACAAAATCGTGAAAATAAAGCCAGAATAAAAGCACAATCGCCCAACAGTATTAGCTGTTGCACAGCATCTGAAAAACCAAAAGACAGTTTCCCTTTTAAACCATCATTTACCCTGTTTTTTTGCAAAAAAACCTGCTTAAATCGAATTAAATAATGCCTTTTGTTTTTTTTGATTAGCTAAACGAAGGTTTTTAGATGAGCTGACGTTAGCCACCACTTAAAGAAACGACACAGTGAGACAAGAGACATTTTTCCAATTTATAAAAAAGACCAAGCTCCCATTCTTTTTTACTTGGCCGATAATCATTGGATATTTTGTGATGATGACTATTTTGATATATCAAGGAATTCATGGAAATATTGGAGTGGCAATTGCTGGCACAATATTTTTGACAATTGGTTTTTTAGCGATAAAAATATTCATCTATGGAAACTCTTTTAAAATGTATAATTCAAGTGGACAAGCAATCAAAGAATTGAAAGGTAAGAAAATTGAAATATTAGAAAATATAGGGCTATATATAAGAGATTTTGACCTATTCGACCAAAGGAATTCATTTCCACCAAACATCCAAAAGACCATTTATGATTTCGACCAAGCAGACTTGATTTTGACAGAACATTCAATGATTTTAATGGGGAAAAGTAAAAATTTTGGCGGAGAAGCATATGCCTATCCTGTTGAGATTTTAATTGATAAATCAGGACTTACTAGCTTACCGAAAGCACAAATTAAGAATTGGGAAGAAAGTAACAAAAGGATTAATATCCTGATAGAAGATTATCAATATAAAAAACCGATTAAAATTGACTTTAAGGACAAAATTGAAGAAATAAAGCATTGGCTAACAGACTTTGGCTCAATGGCGGGTAACGTGGTTAATTGAACATTACGCTTTTCCTCAATTTTTGTGGTGTATTGACAGTTTTGTGTTCCGAAAGCCGTTTCTTTACCAAGCGCCAAAAAGTTGGCAAACATTTAAAAAGACAAAATCGAATGAAGAAAATTCTTACTATCCTAACTTGCATTTTAGCTTTAAACGCATTTGGACAGAAAACAAAAGAGATTACTAAAAAGTATAAGAATCCTCGGTTCACCGAAAGATACAGTGTTCTCAAATCTGACAAAAAAGTAAAACATGGAAATTTTCAAGAGCTAGGTTACGAAGATTGCCTTTTAATTGACGGTTATTATGACAATGGAAAGAAAGACAGTTTATGGACATATTTTTGGCGTTTAAAGCAAATACAAAAACAAGGGTTATTCCAAAATGACAAAAGAATTGGAGAATGGAGTTTTTATTCTTCAGACGGCACTTTGATCCAAATTTACGACTATACGACTCAAAAATTAGTCTACTCAATTAAGCCGACCAAAGAGACAACTGTTTTACAAGACGAAAAAGAGACCAAAAAAGTACTTTTATCAAATCCTCAATTTATCGGCTCGACCATTGAACTTTATGACTATATCTCTCCAGCACAAATGGAAATGGCAAAAAGTGGTGAATTCAACCTTAAAACTGGAATAGTATTAATTACTTTTTATGTAACAGTTGAAGGTAAAACAAAAGACCACAAAATTGAATCAGGCATTGCAGATAAAATTGACCAAAAATGTTTACAGATAGTGAAAGAGATTCCCGACTTGTGGATTCCAGGAAAAGACGAAAATGGAAATGTAATCTCTAAATATACTTTACCAGTAAGTTTTAGAGTGAATTAAAAAAAATTCTATAGCACATATAGCTTATGGCTAGTGAAGTGTTGCCATCTTTGGTTTCAAGAGCTAGGAAAGCGATCTGAAATCGCCACCCATCGCGAAGCCATAAACGTCAAAAGTCTAAAAACCAAAAGACAGTTTCAAAAAGGTGCTTTTTAAACCATCATTTACACTTTTTTTGCAAAAAAACCTGCTTTAATCGAATTAAACGATGCCTTTTGTTTAGTGTTGGTTGGCTAAACAGCGGTTTTTAGAACAGTTGATGTTAACACAATTATTATGGACAAAAATACGATAATTGAATTTTTAGTAGATAATGGTTTCGATAGGTCGAAGCTTGAAGCAATAAAAGACGAAAATAAAATGCTTCTAAGTTTGGTAAAGGCAGTTTCTTGGTTAAAACAATTTGAGTTTATTCAAAGCTTATACTTTGATAAATTTATCCCTGCAGCAGAGAAATTGGACGAAGAAGTAGCGACAGAGATTTTGTTAATCAGAAAAAAGTATGATGTTGAAATTAAAAATGAATCTCAAGTGGTTAATGAAACTGTAAGATTTGGATATTTGGCGTTATATCATAAGTTGGAAAATTGCAGGAAAGAAATTTTGAAATTTATCTTACCTGTTTTTGAAATCAAAGAAGAATTATTTCTGAGTGAGTTTAAACAAAAATTTGGCTATGATTTTAAAAAGCCAAACAGTGGAATTATCTATAAATTTTCTTGGATTTCCGACTGTACAAAACATCAAAATGCTATCGCATCAGAAAGAAATAATCCTCCAATTGAGTTTTTGAACTATCCAATTGGTAAACAAATTTCTATAAACAAAGACGTATTTTTATCAGACTCAGAATTGTTAAGAAAAACATTTAAAGAATTGTGTTTTCAATCGGTATTTATATGCGCTATAGAAGAGTTGAAAAATTTATAACAATATAAAAATAATCTACTCAAAAGATGATGCGGAACCGGTGGAAGAAACTTTTTGGCTTCGAATAAACATTAGTGGTAACTTTATAGATGGAGCTTCGAAAGCTCAGTCTTCGCAAAGCCCAAAACGTTATGAATAATTTTCCTCAAATAACAGCTAAAAACTGAAATTGCGAAATTGAATTATATCCCATAGTTTTGTATCCGACTGAATACAGTTTGAAAGATGTACTTTATTGAAAAGACGACAGAATTTGACAAGTGGTTGAGGAAACTTAAGGACCTTAGAGCAAAAGCAATTATTTTGCTCAGACTTCAGAAGTTAGAAAAAGACGAGCACTTTGGAAATTGTGAACCGATTGGCGAAGGAATTAGAGAATTGAAAATTAATTTCGCAAAAGGTTACAGAGTTTATTTCAAAGAAGTTGATGGGAAAATTATTATTCTGCTTATTGGAGGGGATAAATCAACCCAAAAAAAAGACATTGAAAAAGCAAAAGACATTTGGAACAAATTAAAAAAATAGAAAAATGGAAACATCAAAATTTGATATTGCAGATTATTTGGACAGTAACGAAATGATTGCCGAATATTTAAATGCAGTTCTGAAAGACGGAGATGATGCTGAAATTATTACCGCTATCGGACACATTGCAAAAGCAATTGGTATGACCAAAATAGCAGAAGAAACTGGTATGAGCAGACCAAGTTTATATAAAGCATTGTCTGAAGGAGCAAAGCCACAATTTTCGACAATAATGAAAGTCTTAAAAGCTGTTGGAGGACAAATTCATATAAACCCATTACCAGCTTAAAAAATCGAACGATCAACATTACCTACACAAATTGGCTGTTAAGTGGTTAAATCATCCCGAAAGATTTAGGTATTTGCACATATTCAAATAACATTATTATCAAAAATTAGGTCTAAAAAAATAAATTCTTCCACAAAAAAGCCAATCAAACCCGAAAGGAATGATTGGCTTAAATTTTTATCCAACTTAATTTTGACTTTTTAAATCTTCTACCAATTTAGCAATAGTGTCTTTGGCATCGCCAAAAAGCATTAAACAATTGGGGTAACCAAACAATTCATTTTCAATACCTGCATATCCTTTACCCATACTTCTTTTGCTCACAATTACAGTTCGGGCTTTATCAGCATTTAAAATCGGCATTCCAAAAATCGGACTATCAGGATTGGTTCTAGCGGCTGGGTTTACAACATCATTCGCTCCAATAACCAAAACAATATCAGTATTGGCAAACTCATCGTTAATTTTTTCCATTTCAATCAATTTATCATAATTGATATTGGCCTCCGCTAGCAAAACATTCATGTGGCCGGGCATTCTTCCCGCTACCGGATGGATGGCAAATTTCACAGAAATGTCTCTTTTTTCTAGCTGCTCGCAAAACTCACGAACCACATGCTGCGCTTGCGCTACAGCTAATCCATATCCAGGAACAATTATCACCGAAGTAGCCGATTCAAACAACATAGCCGATTCTTCTACCCCAACTTGTTTGATGTCCATTTGTGCATCACTTCCTCCTCCACCCTTTCCAGATGTATTTCCAAAACCTCCCAGTAAAACATTTACCAAAGAACGATTCATGGCTTTGCACATAATTTGGGTTAAAATAATACCACTTGCGCCCACCAACGAACCAGTTATAATCAATACATTATTATTTAAAATAAAACCTGTGGCACAAGCTGCTATGCCCGAATAAGAGTTTAACAAAGAAATTACTACAGGCATGTCAGCACCACCAATAGGAATGACCGTTAATATCCCTAAAAGCAAAGAAATAACCACAATAATGACCATAAAATGCGATTCAGAAGGCGCTGCCACTAGCATTACAGAAGCAATAACAGCACCTATAAATATGGCAAGATTCAAAGCATGTTGTCCAGAAAAAGTAATGGCTTTACCTGAAATTTTTCCATTCAATTTTAAATAGGCGGTAATAGAACCTGTAAAAGTTAAACCTCCAATTAAAATTCCTAAAATGGTACTTACATTGGTTTGAATATCAGTAACCTGATAAGTTTCAATGTTTTTGGCCCAATAATCAGCCAAGGCAACACCAAAAGAAGCTAAACCTCCTAAACCATTTAAAAGGGCAACCATTTCCGGCATTTGGGTCATTTCAATTTTTTTAGCCATATAAAGTCCGATAGCCGAACCAATTAAAATAGCTACAAAAATTTCAGTAAGATTTAGAACATCAACCTTTAGCAAAGTGGCTACTATGGCCAATAACATTCCAAACGATGAAAGTCTATTACCTTGCAAAGCGGTGCGAGGTTGACTCATTAGCTTTATACCAAAAATGAATTGTACAGAAGCTATCAAATAGGCTAATTCAGTAATTGCTCCCATACTTATTTCTTTTTAAACATTTTAAGCATTCTAGAAGTTACTGCATATCCTCCAACTACATTGATGGTAGCCAAGACAATAGCTACAATTCCAAACCATTTACTCAAAGAGCCATAACCTTGAATGTTAGAAGCTAATATAGCTCCCACAATGGCAATTCCAGAAATTGCATTTGAGCCCGACATAAGCGGTGTGTGAAGTGTTGGTGGAACTTTAGAAATAAGTTCGAAACCCATTACTGCTGAAAGAATGAGTATATAAAGTAGAAAAATAAAAGTGCTGCTTTCCATAATTAATTGTTTTGAATGATTTTGATAGTATTCGCATGAATCAACTCGCCATGATGAGTAATTAAACAACCTGCTGTAATTTCCTCATCCAATTCCCATTTAAACTTTTCGTGCGTTGATAAATGCATTAATAAAGTAGAAATATTTACCGCATATAATTGACTGGCATTTACAGGTAATAAGGAAGGAATGTTGGCTTCTCCAATTATAGTTACACCATGTTTTACAACCGTTTTGTTTTTTTCGCTCAGTTCGCAATTTCCTCCTGCTTCTAAAGCCATATCAACTATAACAGCTCCATGCTTCATAGAATTTACCATTTCATCAGTTACCAAAATGGGTGCTTTTTTACCCATAACCAAGGCTGTAGTAATTACCAAATCGGCATCTTTTATTTTGTCTTTAATTAAAATTTGCTGACGATCTAAAATCTCTTTAGGAACTTCAACTGTATAACCACCTTTGGTTACAATTTTATCCATTCCTTCTACCATTATAAATTTCCCACCCAATGACTCTACTTGCTCTTTGGTTTCGAAACGCAAATCAGTTACTTCAACCACAGCGCCTAATCTTTTGGCAGTAGCAACCGCTTGTAAACCAGCCACGCCTGCGCCAAAAATCAGAACTTTTGAAGGCACTATGGTTCCAGCAGCTGTCATCATTAAAGGAAATATTTTCCCCATTTGGTTTGCGCCCATTATCACAGCTTTGTAGCCTGCTAAATTGGCTTGCGAGCTTAAGGCATCCATTTTTTGAGCGCGAGAAATTCGCGGCACAGCATCCATAGCAAAAGCAGAGATTTTTTTGCTATTCAATTTTTTCACCAATTCAGGCTGTGTGTGCGCATAAAGCAGGGAAATAGTAATGCCTAATTCTTTCATTTCATCTACCTCTTCTAGCAAAACAGCATTAACTTTTAAAAGCACATCGCAATTTTTACATACCTCGTTCCAAGTATCAAAAACATCGGCTCCGGCACTTACATAATCAGCATTACTGAAATAAGATAAATCGCCTGCCTCTTTTTCGACCATCACTTGGTATCCTTTTTTAACTAATTGACGCACAATATCTGGCGACAATGCAACCCTCTTTTCATCAGGTTTTTTTTCTTTAATGATTCCGATTTTCATTTGTTTGGTTTAAGCTTAGGTAGAATGAAACTAGCAAATAATTCGAAATCAAATGAAGTTTGAGAAAATAAATTTCGAATAAATTACAGGCTAAAAAACAAGGCTTTTTTGTAAATTATTGTAAACAAGAGCATTTGAAAAATTCATTATAGAAGCTTTGCCCATTAATTAAATGAAATTATGGTTTGCTTATAATTTTATTTTTTAAATAGGATTAGAAATTTAAGCTATTGCAGACAGCTTTTTAGCCATTAAAATATTCTTTAATACCTTATGTCTAAATTATGACCAAGCTTGTAGATTAAATCCATTAACTAAAAGGCATTTGAGTATAATTGCAGCCAAAATTTTAAAAAAATGAATTTAGTTGATGGCCGTTTTCAAGTTCAAGGATTGGATTTAGAAAACATAGCGAATGAATTCGGCACACCGCTTTATGTTTACGATGCCGATAAAATGATTTATCAAATTAATCGATTGAAAAACTCTTTTAAGGGTTTAAAACTTAACCTTCATTATGCAGTGAAGGCACTCAACAACATTTCAATTTTAAAATTAATGAAGAAACAGGGCTTAGGCCTAGATACTGTTTCTATTGAAGAAGTTAAATTAGGTTTAATTGCAGGTTTCACACCTGAAGAAATATTGTACACTCCCAATTGCGTGTCGTTTGATGAAATTAGAGAAGCTGTAAAAATTGGTGTAAAAATAAACATCGATAACATCTCTTTTCTGGAGCAATTCGGTCATGAATTTGGCAATAAAATCCCTGTTTGTGTGCGTTTAAATCCACACATCATGGCTGGAGGAAATGCTAAAATTCAAGTAGGACATATCGATTCGAAATTTGGGATTTCTATTTTGCAATTGCGCCATGTTTTAAGGGTTGTAAAAGCTAGTAATCTAAAAATTAACGGATTGCACATGCACACAGGATCTGACATTTTGGATGCTGATGTGTTTCTTAAAGCTGCAGAAATTTTGTTTGATGCAGCTAAAGATTTCCCTGATTTAGATTTTATTGATTTTGGCTCAGGGTTTAAAGTTGGTTACAAAGAATCGGATGTAACTACTGATATTGAAAAATTAGGTGAAAAATTAGAAACCGCTTTTAAAGCTTTTTGTAAAGAATATGGCCGCGAATTAGAAATTTGGTTCGAACCAGGTAAATTTTTAGTGAGTGAATCAGGTTACTTTTTGGTGAAAGCAAACGTTATCAAAACCACTCCAGCTACAGTTTTTGTAGGGGTAAACTCAGGCATGAATCACTTAATTAGACCTATGCTTTATGATGCTTACCATGAAATTGTAAACATTAGCAACACATCGGGCGCAACAAGAATTTACACCATAGTAGGTTACATTTGCGAAACCGACACTTTTGGTTGGGATAGAAAATTGTTTGAAGTGCAAGAAGGCGATATTTTATGCATGAAAAATGCGGGAGCTTATGGTTTTTCTATGGCTTCCAACTACAATTCGCGCCTCAGACCTGCCGAAGTATTGGTTTATGAAGGAAAAGCACATTTAATTAGAAAACAAGAAAATATGGACGATTTGATAAAAAATCAAATTGAAATAACAATTTAATAATTTGAAAAACTAGATTTCAAATCTTATTTTATTTCTGAAGGAGCATTTTCGAATTAAAAATGCTCCTTAATTATTAAATGAATTAGAAAAGAACCCTTTGCACAAATTGCCAATCTTTTGAAAGGCTTTGCTATACAAGCAAATCGACCATAAAAACCTGTGCAAAAATTAAAAAGCCTGAATTTTAATTTTTTTTTAGATTTACGCCCCTTTAAAAATTGGAGATGATAGAATTTAAGAAGCAAGAGGCGCTTGATTATCACGCGCAAGGAAGGCCTGGAAAAATTGAAGTAATTCCTTCGAAACCATACAACACGCAACGCGATTTATCTTTAGCTTACAGTCCGGGAGTTGCCGTTCCCTGTTTGGCTATTGCCGAAAATGTAAATGATGTTTATAAATATACAGCCAAAGGAAATTTAGTGGCCGTTATTTCAAACGGAACTGCCGTTTTAGGTTTAGGAAACATTGGCCCCGAAGCCTCAAAACCAGTTATGGAAGGCAAAGGATTATTGTTTAAAATATTTGCCGATATTGATGTGTTCGACATAGAAGTTGATGCCACTGATATTGAGGTTTTTATACAAACAGTAAAAGCCATTTCTCCCACTTTTGGAGGTATTAATTTAGAAGACATTAAAGCTCCTGAATGTTTCGAAATTGAAAAAAGACTAAAAGAAGAATTGGACATTCCAATTATGCATGATGACCAACATGGCACCGCCATTATTACGGGTGCTGCTTTGCTAAATGCATTAGAATTGGCCAATAAAAAAATTGAATCTGTAAAAATTGTTGTAAATGGGGCCGGAGCTTCGGCTTTGGCTTGCACCAAACTTTACATTTCATTAGGCGCAAAGCCAGAAAACATTTTGATGTTCGATTCAAAAGGCGCAATTAATCACAAAAGAACCGATTTAGACGATCAAAAAAAGTTTTTTGTAAGAGAAACTGATATTGAAAACCTAGAAGATGGAATGATTGGTGCTGATGTATTTTTAGGCTTGTCAAAAGCTGATATTGTAAGTCCTAAAATGGTACAGTCAATGGCTGAAAACCCAATTGTTTTTGCATTAGCCAATCCCGACCCAGAAATTGCTTACAACGATGCAATTGCCGCAAGACCCGATGTGATTGTTGCTACTGGTCGTTCAGATTATCCTAATCAAGTAAACAATGTGCTTGGTTTTCCTTTTATTTTTAGAGGAGCTTTAGATGTTAGGGCCAAACAAATTAACGAAGCCATGAAATTGGCCGCTGTTAGGGCCATTGCTCAGTTAGCCAAAGAACCAGTACCTGAAAATGTTTTATTGGCCTATAACGATAAAAGTTTGGCTTTTGGAAATAAATATATCATTCCAAAACCATTAGATCCACGCTTAATTACTACCGTTGCTCCTGCAGTTGCCTTGGCAGCTATGGAGTCAGGCGTTGCGCGCAATCCTATCAAAGATATTGAGGCTTATAAAGATGAATTGACAAAACGTTTAGGTCTTGACAATAAAACACTTCGTAATATTATCAATCGCGCGAAGCAAAATCCTAAAAAAGTTTTATTTGCTGAAGCCGATAATTATAAAATTTTAAAAGCTGCTCAAATTGTAAAAGAAGAAGGCATTGCCATTCCAATTTTGATGGGCGACAGCAAAAAAATTAAAAAATTGATTGAGGAAAATAATTTAGACCTGGAAAATGTGAAAATTATTGACCCAAGAAATGAAGAAGAAGAAACAAGAAGATTAAGATTTGCTGAAAAGTTTTTGGAAAAGCGCAAAAGAAGAGGTTACACTTTGTATGATGCCCAAAAAACAATGTTCGACAGAAATTATTTTGGCTCTATGATGGTTGAATTGGGTGAAGCCGATGCTTTAATTTCAGGTTTAACTAGAAAATATCCCGATACAATAAAACCTGCCTTACAAATTATAGGTAAAATTGAAAATTTTAGCAGAGTTGCAGGAATGTACATGATGCTAACAAAAGAAGGACCTTTGTTTTTTGCTGATACAACCGTAAACATAAATCCTACAGCAGAAGAATTAATTGAAATTGTACTCTTAACAGCAGAAGCCATTAAAGCTTTAAACATTGTTCCAAAAATTGCCATAACCAGTTATTCCAACTTTGGTTCTGTTGAAAACGAAGGAACAATTAAATTAAGAGATGCTGTAAGTTATTTACACAAACATCATCCTGATTTAATTGTGGATGGCGAATTACAAGCTAATATGGCCTTAAATCCAGAATTAAGAAATGAAATGTTCCCTTTTAGTAAATTAGGAAAAAGCAAGGCTAACACGCTTATATTCCCTAATTTATCATCTGGCAATATTGCCTATAAATTAATGATGGAAATGGGCGGTGCGGAAGCTGTTGGTCCAATTTTATTAGGTTTGAAAAAATCGGTTCATGTGTTGCAATTGGGAAGTTCTGTTCGTGAAATTGTTAATATGGTAGCTATTGCTGTGGTTGACGCTCAAAGAAAAGAAGGAAAATAATGATCAGCTTTATAGAAGGAATAGTAGAGGAAAAAAATCCTACTTATGTTATTATTAATGCTAATGGTGTTGGTTATCACATCAACATCAGTTTGCATACCTACAGCTTTGTTCCGCCCAACAAACAATATCGTTTACACACCATTTTAATTATTAGAGAAGACGCACACATTCTTTATGGATTTGCTCAAAAAGATGAAAAAGAAGTTTTTGAACAACTCATAACTGTTTCAGGTGTTGGCGCTTCTATTGCTAGAATGATTCTTTCATCAATGAAGCCTGATGATGTAAAACAAAATATTTTAAGTGGTAATGTTTCTGCTTTAAAAAATGTAAAAGGTATTGGTGCAAAAACTGCCGAAAGAATAATTGTAGACTTAAAAGACAAGATAGGAATGCCAGGCGGAGAAACTTCACAAATTTCTTTCTTCCAAAACAATACAATGCAGCAAGAGGCGTTAAGTGCTTTGGTTATGTTGGGTTTTAGTAAACAAGTTGCAGAAAAAGCTATGGAAAAAACTATCAAAACTTTAGGCGAAGCCAAAACAGTAGAAGAATTAATTAAAAACACGCTGAAAAATATTTAACCACTCGTTTGAAAGCTTCACCTAGAAATAATCGGATTTTATATAAGTCGAATTTCCTGAAACTGTTAATGCTAACATTAACGGTTTTTTCGGTTTATAGCGGTGCAGCATATGCACAAACCGAAGGTGATACCTTGCGATACCCATTTCAAGATAATTCTTGGGATCCTTTTAACGACAATAAAAGCTTATTGGAACTTGGAAATCCTTCCAATGTAAAACAAGAACTAATATTTAATCCAGAAACTGGGCGTTATGAATTTACCCAAAAATTGGGCGAAAACGATTTCAGACCGCCTGCTTTTATGACTTTTGAAGAATACATTCAGTATCGTTCAGAAAAAATAAAACGCGACAACTGGAAAAACCAAGTTGAACAAGAATTAGAACAAGAACGTAAACCTTTTGCACCAAAAATTAATGTTCCTGGTGACTTATTTGATAGAATTTTTGGCGGAAGCACTATTGAAATTCGTCCACAAGGTTCAGCTGAAATTATTTTCGGGGTGCAATCCAATAAAGTTGAAAACCCTGCCATTCCAGTAAGAAATAGAAGACAAACTTTTTTCAACTTCGATCAAAAAATTCAATTAAACATGTATGCCAAGATTGGAGAAAAAGTGCAAATTCCAATCAATTTTAATACTGAGGCCATGTTCGATTTCGAGAATCAAGTTAAACTTGATTACACGGGTCAGGAAGATGAGATTATCAAAAAAGTGGAAGCAGGAAACGTTAATTTACCGCTTACTGGAACATTAATTACCGGAAGTCAAAGTTTGTTTGGTTTTAAAACTACTTTACAATTTGGAAGATTAACCGCTACTGCCATTGTTTCGCAGCAGCGCGGACAGAAAAAAGAAATTGAAGTAAGCAACGGTGCGCAAACCACCAAGTTTAATGTGCAAGGAAGCGAATATGAAGACAACCGACATTATTTCCTTTCCCAATATTTTTATGAAAACTTTGACCGAGCCATGCAAAGTTTGCCCTTCATTTTTTCGCAGGTAAACATTACGCGTTTAGAAGTTTGGGTAACCAATATCAATAATCAACAAACACAAAACACTAGAAACATCGTAGCATTTCAAGATTTAGGAGAGTCCAATTATTACGATAATTCTGGATTTTCTGGGCCATCAGGTGGACAAACATTCCCTAGTGGTCCGCCAAGAAATTACATCAACGATGTTTATTCAAAAGCCAGTCAGGAGCAACAAATCAGAAGTTTTTATCCAGCCAATTCTTATTTAAGAACTCAATCTAACTACAACATTGCTATTGATTATGATGTAATTGAACAAGCTCGTTTGTTAAATCAATCAGAATATACTTTTAATCCTCAATTGGGTTTTATATCCTTAAATCAGCGTTTAAATCCCGATCAGGTTTTGGCAGTTTCTTTCCAATTTACAGTTGCTGGATCAGATAGTGTTTATCAAGTGGGTGAATTTTCTACAGATGGTGTGGCTGGAGAAGCAGCATTAATTTTAAAATTATTAAAAAGCACCAACATCAATGTTAAAGTTCCACTTTGGCGATTGATGATGAAAAACATTTATAACCTTGGTTCATTTAATGTTTCACCCGACCGTTTCAGGTTAGACATCATGTACAGCAATGTGGAACAAGGAATTGATATCAATTACATTCCAGACGGAAACATTAATGGGAAAATTTTATTACAAGTTTTAGGTCTCGATAAATTAAATGTTCAAAACGATCCTGTGGCCGATGGTATGTTCGATTATTTAGAAGGCAGAACCATTAATCCACAAAATGGAAGAATCATTTTACCATCCGTTGAACCATTTGGAAATTATTTGCGGCAAAAAATAACCAATGGTGATCCTGGCTTAAATGAAATTGCCGACAAATATACCTTCGATGCTTTATACGATACTACTAAAATAGCCGCGCAGCAAAGGCCTGAACTCAATCGTTTTAAAATTCGAGGTTCGTTTTCATCAACCGCTGGTTCTGAAATTATGCTGAATGCCATGAACATTCCGCAAGGTTCGGTAACAGTTACTGCGGGCGGTGTTCCATTAACCGAAAATGTTGATTACACAGTCGATTATTTATTGGGACGCGTAAAAATCATCAATTCAGGTTTAATGGAATCTAATAAACCCATAAAGGTTTCATTAGAAAGCAATCAATTATTCGGAATACAGCAAAAATCATTGTTTGGAACCCACTTAAATTATCGTGTAAACAAAGATTTTAATATAGGTGCCACGGTAATGAATTTAACGGAACGACCACTCACCCAAAAAGTAAACATAGGCAATGAACCCATGTCGAACACCATTTGGGGATTAAACAGTGATTTTAGAGGTGAGGCTCCATTTTTAACCAAATTGGTTGATTTATTACCTTTTTACAGCACCAAGGAAAAATCGACTGTTACTTTAAATGGAGAATTTGCACAGTTAATTCCAGGCAATAACAAAGCCATTGGAAAAAATGGAACAGCTTACATTGATGATTTTGAAGGAAGTCAATCAACCATTGATATTCGAAATGCGTTTCAATGGTTTTTAGCCGGAACTCCTCAAGGACAACCTGATTTATTTCCAGAAGGAGAACTTAGTAACGATTTAGCTTTTGGTTTTAATAGAGCGCGTTTGGCTTGGTACACCATTGACCCACTTTTTTACAGAAACAATAACCTTACACCAGCTCACTTAAACAACGACCAAGATTTATCGAATCATTATATAAGAGAAGTTTTAGAAACTGAACTTTTCCCTAATAAACAGCCACAATCGGGTCAGGTTTTAAATATGCCTGTTTTGGATTTAGCTTTTTATCCTTCTGAAAGAGGTCCTTACAATTATGATGTTGAAAACAATCAATATTCAGATGGTGTAAATCCTGATGGAACTTTAAGAAATCCTGCAACCCGCTGGGGAGGTATGATGCGTAAAATTGAAACCACCGATTTTCAATCTGCCAATATCGAATACATTCAATTTTGGTTAATGGATCCTTATCATCCTGATAATGGAATTGATGAACCCGGAACTCCCATTCACAAAGGCGGTGATTTGTATTTTAATTTGGGAAATATTTCTGAAGATGTATTGCGCGATGATAGAAAAGGTTATGAGCATGGACTTCCTTCTATTTCTTATCCTATTTTTAATCAATCATCAAATACAAGCGGAAGGCGACTAGATACAACTGCATGGGGAGTAGTGCCAGCAGGTTTTGCAATTGTTAATACATTCGACCCTTTGCCTGATGATAGACCATCACAAGATGTTGGTTTAGATGGTTTGAATGACGAAAATGAAAGAACTTTTTTTAATGATGTTTATTTACAAAGAGCTGCCAATTTAGTGGCTCAAGGATTATTGTCGCAAGCAGCTTATGATGCATTAGCTGCCGATCCTTCAACTGATAACTTCCGTTATTTCAGAGGTAGTACCCAAGACAGCAATGAAGAAGGAATTTTGCAACGTTATAAGGGATTTAATGGTTATCAAAACAACTCTCCTGCTAACCAAGGAGGCGATGTTGTGGAATCAAGTACCACCATTCCCAACGTTGAAGACATTAATCGTGATAATACTTTGAGTATAAACGAAAGTTATTTTCAGTATAAAGTGAGTTTGCGTCCAGGCGATTTAGAAGTTGGTAGAAACTTTATTGTAAACAAATTTACTGGAAATGGCCAAACACGCGACAAAGGCAATATTGATGTTGATTGGTATCAATTTAAAATCCCATTAAATACTCCAGAAAAATCAGTAAATGGCATGGCCGATTTTAATGCCATTCGTTTTTTAAGAATGTTTGTAAAAGGTTTTGAACAACCCGTAGTTTTGCGTTTTGCTCGTTTAGAATTTATGCGCGGTGACTGGCGTAGATATGAATTTGATTTGCGTCAGCCGGGTGAGTATGTAATTGATGACAACGCAAATCAAACCCAATTCGACATTTCGGCTGTAAACATTGAAGAAAACGGCACAAAAGAACCTGTTAATTATGTTATTCCACCAACCATCAATCAGCAAGTTGATGTAGGTTCTATAAATTTGAGAAGACTCAACGAGCAATCAATGGTTTTAAAGGTTTGTAATTTGGTGGATGGCGATGCCAAAGCTGCTTACAGAAATTTAAATCTTGACTTTTTGATGTACAATAAGTTGAGAATGTTTTCGCACGTTGAAGCTCAAAATGATGAAATACTTAACAATGGCGATTTAAAATTATTTATCCGTTTAGGAAGAGATTACAACGAAAACTTTTATGAATATGAAATTCCATTAAAAGTAACTCCTGCTGGTTTTTACGACAAAGATGCAGAGGTAGATCGGCTAAAAGTTTGGCCATTAGAAAATGACATTATCATTGATTTGGAAGAATTAAAAGATTTAAAACGAGAAAGAAACGGAAAATTAAATAGTGAAGGTGTAAGCATCAATTTACCTTACGAAAAAAGAATTGGAGCGGCAAGAGTTACTGTAGTTGGTTACCCGAATCTAGGAAACGTAAACACCATTATGATTGGTGTCAGAAATCCAAAAGCTGATGGAACCAATAACGATGATGGGTTGGCAAAATGTGCAGAAGTTTGGGTAAATGAGTTAAGACTAACTGATTTTGACAAACAAAGCGGTTGGGCTTCAAACCTAAGAGCAACAGCTCAATTAGCAGATTTGGGAAATGTTTCAGTGGCCGGTCAAATGAGCACTGCAGGTTTTGGTAGCATTGATAAAAGAATTAGCGAACGCCAAAGAGAAACCATTAAACAATACGACATTGCCACCAATGTTGAATTAGGCAAATTATTGCCAAAAGAAGCCAGAATAAGTGTTCCTTTTTTCTATTCTATTTCAGAAAGATTTGCCGATCCTCAATTTAATCCGAACGACCCAGATGTAGAAATGAAAAAACTCTACAAAGAATTGAGAGCTGAAAAAAGAAACGATGAAATTGATTCTATACGCAAATCAATTCAAGATTATACCAAATTGAGAAGCATCAATTTCACCAATGTTAAAAGAACAAGAGGCGGAAATTCAACCAAAAAACCAAGATTTTACGATATTGAAAACTTTGCCTTCAATTATGGTTTTAATGAAGAAATTAAGCGCGATGTAAATACCGAATATAACAATACTCGACAGCATAGAGCCGGCATCAACTACAACTTAAATACCAATCCTAAAAACTACATGCCATTTAAAAAAATAAAACCTTTAGATAAAAAATGGCTTAAATTAATTCAGGAAATAAATTTCACACTTTTCCCAAAACAAATTTCAGTTTCAGTGCTGGGCGAAAGAAGGTTCAATGAAATGAAATTTAGAAATAATTCTGAATTTCCAATCATTATTCAACCAACTTACAACAAAAATTTCACAATGGTAAGGCGATATGAAGTGCGCTGGGATTTAACCAAAAACCTGCAAGCTGACTTCAATGCCACTAACAATTCGCGCTTTTTAGAACCTTATGGAAAATTAGATACCGAGCAAAAGAAAGATTCTTTGATTCGAAATTTTTGGCGTGGTGGAATGAATACAACTTATAATCATCAGTTGAATTTAAACTATAATATCCCATTAAACAAAATCCCAATTCTAGATTGGATAACGGCTAAATATCGTTATTCAGCCACCTATGATTGGCAACGTGCGCCAACAGCTGCCGATAGTTTAGGAGCTACGATTAGAAACTCACAAACGCATCAAATTAATGGTCAGCTTAATTTTACTAATCTTTACAACAAATCGGCTTATTTAAAAAAAGTTGGACAAAAATTGGCGGGAACTTATAAGCCACCAAAAAAGCCAGCAGTAGAAAAAAACAAGCCTCTTTTAGATCCTAAAACAGGTAAGCCAATGATTGATCCAAAAACCGGAAAACCAATTATTGATACTACAAAGGTGGAGGCTAAAAAAGAAAAAGACGATTCAAAAGTTACCATTTTGGACCACTTTTTAGGTTTGGTGATGGGTGTTAAAAACAGCACCATAACTTATACCCAAAATGGTTCTTCATTAATGCCTGGCTTTAATGATTCAACCTTTGCTATGGGCTTATCACGCGGATTTACCAAGCCTGGATTTGGCTTTGTATTTGGTCAGCAAGATCCAAATTTTGTGATCAAAGCTGGTCAAAATGGATGGCTGGTCAAACAGTCTATTCTCAACATTCCTTTTGCTACCACCAAAGGAACAACCATGAATATTAGGGTAAATGTGGAACCAATAAAAGATTTAAAAATTGAAATCACTGGTCAACGAACTGAAACATTTAATAATTCATTTATCTACAGGTGGGACACTTTAGGAAAACAATATAGAGCTGAAAGTCCAATAGCTACAGGTAATTTCACTATTTCTTACAATTTGTTCAGAACTGCTTTTGACGACAAGCCAACAAGTCCAACCTCTAAAACGTTTGATCAATTTTTAGCCAATAGAAAAATAATTTCCCAAAGAATCGATAATCCTAATTCAGCAGGTGTAAATGCAGATGGCTACAAAGATGGTTATGGTGAAATATCGCAAGATGTATTAATTTCTGCATTTCTAGCGGCTTATAGCGGCAAAGATGCTAGCACCTTTGACTTAAATACACGTCCAAAAATTCCATTACCAAACTGGCGTGTAAATTATGCTGGCCTAACCAAAATTCCATTCCTGAAAAAACAATTTAAGTCAATTACAATAAGTCATGCTTATACTTCAACTTATACCATTGCATCGCTAACCAACAATGTACGTTATAAAAAAGATGCCCGTGGCAATAGCACTGAGCGCGACCAACAAGGTAATTTCCTTCCTGAATTTCAAATTTTAAGCATTTCAGCTATTGAACAGTTTAATCCTTTGATTAATATCGACATGACTTGGAATAGCAGCTTAATAACCAAAGTTGAGCTTAAACGCGATAGAAATTTGATTTATAACTTCACTGATAATCGTTTGCAAGAAAACAGAGGAAATGAAATTGTTATTGGTTCGGGTTATAAATTCAAAAACGTGAAATTCCCTTTTGAAATTGGAAACAAAAAAATCAAAAATGATTTGACCTTAAGAGCAGATTTAACCATTCGATTTAACCGAACAATGGCAAGAGGCGTTGTTGATGGATTAAATCAAGTAACAGCCGGACAAAAAGTTACAACTTTAAACATTTCAGCTGATTATCCTGCAACCCAACGCTTAAACCTTCGATTATTTATAGATCAAGTAATTACAAAACCTCAAATTTCAACCTCATTCCCAACATCAAACTTTAGTGGTGGATTGAGTATTAGATTTAGTTTATCTTAAACATTCACTTTTGTAAATGAATTAATGTTTAAAGCAAAAATCATTAAGCTACAATAAGACAAAAATTATACATTTGACACAAAAATTTGAATATGAATTTCCCTGAAAATTTAAAGTACACCAAAGATCACGAATGGATTAGAGTAGAAGGTGAAAACGCTTACATAGGCATCACAGAATTTGCTCAAAAAGAATTAGGCGATATTGTTTATGTAGATGTAAACACGATTGGTGAAGTAGTTGAGCATGAAGCTATTTTTGGAACGGTTGAAGCTGTTAAAACAGTATCTGATTTGTTTATGCCAGTTTCAGGCGAAGTGCTTGAATTAAATAGTGAAATTGAAAACAGTCCTGATTTAGTAAATTCTGACCCTTACGGAAAAGGCTGGATGATTAAAGTAAGATTAACTGATCCATCACAAGTAAATGGATTGTTAAGTGCTGATGAATATAAAAGCTTAATAGGAGCTTAATCTCATTCAAATATAAATGTTTTTAAAGCACAATTGGCCGGGCATTTTATGGTTTCTTTTAATAGGAATTTTAAGTGGAATGCCCGGAAATCAATTGCCAAAGGTTCACTTTTTCCTAGGTATTATTGCTTTCGATAAAATAATCCACATTTTTTTCTATTCTGTTTTAACCCTGCTTTTGATTGTAGGTTTCCAAAAACAATTTCAATTTCGCTTACTACGATATTTTCCCCTTCGTTTTTCCTTTTTTATAAGTTTTTTTTACGGAATACTTATAGAAGTACTTCAATATTTTTTGTTTTTAGGCAGAAGTTTTGAAGTCAATGATATTTTAGCCAATACCGCTGGTACCATCATGGGCGTTTTTCTCTTTTATTTGATTTACGGTTTAGAGGCTAAAAAGACGATGTAGATTTAATTTCAAAAGTTAATGAATTCATATTCACTGCGCCTTCCAAAAACCAATATTTCCGCCAACCCAAGTTTTGTCTTTATTAAACTTCACGCCAATCATTTCACCACGGCTTAAACGACCTAAATTAATAACCAATTCGGGTTTTGGTTGGTCGTTTTCCCAAATAAATAACAATCTTATTTCGTATTTCACTCCACCATCTGGCGCTTGAATAGCAGGTGCATATTGTACCTTTTTTTGTAACATCCAATTGCCTTTTTCCGCCACCGGAATTTCATTAAAATCCTCTTTTTTTACATGAAATTTAACTCCCGTTCCTGAAAAAGAAAACAAGGGTTTTAATACATAATTTTCTAAATCGGCTGGAATTTCTTTTAAATCGCTAACAAAAGTGCTTTCGGGTATATAAGGACTTTTAATAAAAGGCATGGTATATTTGCTCACTCTAAAAAACCAATGTGGATGCACCACCCACTCTACATCTACCTCTTCAGTTAAATTAAACTGACATTTTAAATCAGTTCTTTGCGAAAATTCATCAAAAATTACGCGATTATAAATGCGTTTTATTTCAATTTTTCGACCATCTAACTCATAAAATAATTGGCGGCCTTCTTTTATTATTTTGCTAATACATATGGCTTTTACGCCAGTTTCGCGTTCGGTTACCCAAAAATCGACCGCTGTGCCTTGTTTTTCGGGCTCTACTTCTAACAATATTACATTTTCAGGTGCATGGCCGTTCAACAAAAAACGTTTCATTTTTTGGAGATATGACTTTTCATCTAAACCTGAAAATAGATGTGTAAAACCTTGAGGAATTTCGTAATGCTGTTTGTATTTTCCGGCTAACCAATTTAAATAAATAAATAAGGAAGGAAAACCTTGCATTTCTATTAAATAGGGATAAAACTCATCGCCTTTTTTACAACAGGCAAAATCGAGGGCTAAAACATTACATTTTCCTTCATCTCCGGGCACTTTTAAATGACTCGGAATGGCCTTTTGGGTTAATGTTTTAAAATCATCACGTAAAATAAAATCTATAATTTGTTCAGAAGCTTTGAAGCAATGTTTCACAAATGAATCAGGCAAAAAAACCGGGCTTTCGGCAACTCTGAAAGGAATTTTATAATTAAACTCAGCGTTTAAATCATCAAGAAATGTTTGATATTTTTCTTCTGACCACTGAGCATTAAATTTTTTACGTAATTCTTCAATCATAACTTAGGCTGTTTGATGTGAATTAATAGCGGTTTCTAAAAACTTAGGAATTATTGATTTATGGGTTAAAAGAATTTTATCAGGGTCATTTAAATGCAAAATCATGTCATCATACTTTTGTTGACCATGATTTTCAATAACTGAATTCCTTTTTTCTTCTTTCAGCAAATAATGCAGCATCCCAACAGGATCGGCTTCTGGATGAAATTGTGTTCCAAAAATAGCATCTCCAAAACGAATGGCCATTACAGCTCTTTCGAGTGGAACATGCGGACGATCTTTTTCAATACATAAAATTTGACCATTCATAGCCGCAATTTTTTCATCATCGGGCTGAATTACTTGCCAATCGCGGGAATCGACACCCCAAAATGGATTTTCAAGGTTTTCGAAAAATGGTTCATTAGCTGACTCTTCAGTTCTATGAATTGGGAAAACACCAAATGAGGTTGATTTGCGTTTGCACACTGTTCCTAACTCATAGTGTCGGCAAAATATTTGAAACGAATGGCAAATAAGAAAAACATATTTTTTTTCATCTGGATATTTTTCATTGTGTTCCAAAATAGCCTCCATTAATTTGAAATAGCTTTTTTCCCAGCGTGAACCTTCGCTTTCTATTGGGCTTCCGGGACCACCAGTTGAAATGTAAATATCAAAATTTAAATCAGGTGCTTGATTATTTCCTCTTATATCAAAAACCTCGTAAGAGATACTCGTTTTATTTACAATCCCGAATTCTGTTATTATCTCTTTAATGTTTCTCATGCCTTCATTGGCATGCCCGTCATACAAATCTAAAATGGCAACTTTTGTCATATTTTTTATAATTCCTTGCTTCTTTTGCAACATTTTTTGTTAATGTGTATTTAAATACTTTTTAAACACCCTTTAAAGTTTGTTCCATAATGTAATCAACCACACTCACCAAACTATTACTTTGGTTATAAACTTCTAATTGGCGATCAGCACCTGAACCTTTTTCAAGAATTGTATGAACATAATTTACGGCATCTCTGCTTCCTAACTCATCTAATTGATCATCAATAAAATCAAGCAATTCAAGAATTAAAGTTCTTGTTCTAAATTCTTCTTCTTTGCCAAAATCAATCAATTTTCCATCAATTCCATAACGCGAAGCACGCCATTTATTTTCATTTATTAAAGCACGATTATAGTTTATAAACTGCATATTGCTTAAACGCAACTTGTATAATTTAGACACCAAAGCCTGGAAAATAGCTGTTATACAAATGGTTTCATCAACTGTAAGTGGAATATCACAAATCCTAAATTCGATGGTGCTAAAAAATGGATGAACTCTTAAATCCCACCAAATTTTTTTGGCATTATCAATACAACCGGTTTTGATTAAAAGTTTTACATAATTTTCATAATCTGCATAATTCTGAAACATATCAGGAATTCCGGTACGAGGAAATTTATCAAAAACCTTTGTTCTGAACGATTTAAAACCAGTGTTTCTGCCTTCCCAAAAAGGCGAATTGGTTGATAGAGCATAAACGTGAGGTAAAAAATAGCGCAAAGAATTAGACAAATGAATGGCCATATTTTTATCTTCAACACCTATGTGTACATGCAATCCAAAAATTAAGTTTGAACGAGCTGCATCTTGCATTTCGCTAATAATTTCTTCGTATCGCGGATTGGGTGTAATAAGCTGTGTAGACCAATGCGAAAAAGGATGTGTTCCAGAGGCACCAATTCTTAAACCTAATTCACCCGCAATGTCAGAAACTGCGCGTCTGAGTTTTGAAATATCTTGACGAGCTTCTTCAACATCATTGCAAATTCCAGTACCTACTTCGACAACAGCTTGATGCATTTCTGCTTTCACTTTATCATCCAAAACTTTGGATGCCATTTCAACTATTTTTTGATCGTGCGATTTTAATTCTCTCGTTTCAGGGTCAATGATCATGTATTCCTCTTCAACGCCAATTGTAAATTTGTTTTGCATAAAACGATTTTAAGATTTGAGGATTGTTTATTAAAAACCCCGACAGAAATTTAAAACAGTCGGGGTTTTAGAATGATTTATTTTTTGGCCGCTTTTTTGGCGTCAGCTACAACCTCTTTAATTTTGGTTTCAGCTTTTTTACTCACCTCCGAAGCTTTTTTTTCTATTTGTTTTTCAACCGACTTTGCTTTTTCAGTTGCTTGTTTCACGGCAGCTATAACCTTTTTACCAGTATCAGATTTTTTTGCTTCCTCAACTTTTTCGTTTACTGCTTTAACTACTTTTTGAGCTGTTTCTTTGGTTTTATCAACTGCATCGTGCAATACTTGACGAGCTACCGAGCGTTGAACAAAATAACCCCAAGTTAAGTTGTCAACTCCTTCACGGTGAGATTGAGCGCGTTCAACCAGCATTTTAGCAGCATGTTCAACAACCCAATCAAAGTTTTCTTGACCAACTGAATGCAAATCAGCATCTGGTGCAGGATTGCAAAAATCAATGGCATAAGGAATTCCATTACGCACCGCCATTTCAACTGTATTAAAATCATAACCCAAAGCATGATTTAGTTTTAATACATAATCTTCAATTGTTTTTAGAAGTTTTTTATCTTGATTTGGATTATCAATTACGTAGCGCAAATGGCTTGGGTTGCGTGGTTCATATTGCATAATTTTCACATACTTTCCTCCTAAGCAATAACATCTGTAATATTCTTCAAAAATTACTTCTTCTTGCAAAATCATGACAATTTGTTCCGTTTTGTGATAGGCATCAAAAAACTCTTCTTTGTTTCTAAGTTTATAAACATGCTTCCAACCTCCTCCATCAAAAGGTTTCATGTAAGCAGGCCAACCAATATGATCAAATATTTTTTCCCAACTTAATGGATATTCTAAGTTTCTGAACGAGTTTTCAGAGGTATCAGTTGGTCTTTCGTAAGATGGTAAAATAACGGTTTTAGGAACCGGAACACCAATTTTAACAGCCAATGCATTGTTAAAAAACTTTTCATCAGCACTCCACCAAAATGGATTATTCATAACAGCAGTTCCACTAATGGCTGCATTTTTTAAATATGCCCTGTAAAAAGGAACATCTTGTGAAATTCTATCTAAAATAACGGCATAAGGAGTTGGATCGGCTTGAGAAACCATATCTATTTTAACTGCTTCGGCCATTATATCTTTTAAGCCCATGCTGTTTATTCTGTCAATTACTGCCCATGGAAAAGTGTTTTCCATACCGAAAAGGATACCTATCTTTTTCATATTTGTTGCGTTAAGGTTTATAAAAAAATTAATATTTAATCATTGATAAATAATGAGGGAACATTTCACGCCAAACTGGCCAATCGTGTTTTGCTCCTTTGCGAATGTCTAACCAATTTTGAACTCCTTTTGATCCAAGCAATTCAGCCATTTTGATGTTTGGTTCGAGGCAAGCATCAATTTCGCCTGAGCCCAAATAAACCATCATATCTTTAAAAAAGTCGCTATTTGCGTTCGGCAAATAATCAGGAGGATTGTTAAAATAAACGTTTTCATCATAATATCCATCTAATTGGTCTTTTATGTCAAAAGCACCACTCATACAAATAACATTTTTTACCACATCAGGATGTCTAAAAGCAAAGTTGAGTGCATGATAACCTCCAAAACTACAGCCCGCTGTAATTATTCTATTAATTCCAGTTTCACGCTGAATAGATGGAACAACTTCTTGATAAAGCATACTGTCGTACCAAATATGATTTTTTACCCTATCAGAAGGATGAACTTTTTTATTATACCAAGAATGGCTATCAATACCATCTGGACAGTAAATTTTAAAAAATCCGTTTTCAATAAACCAAGCTGCTGAATCTATCAGCTTAAAATCTTTGTTTTCAAAATACCGACCCATTGATGTTGGAAACAATATGATTGGAATTCCTTTTTCGCCAAAGATTAACATTTCAACATCTCTACCTAAATTGGGCGAGAACCACTTGTGAAGCTTTTCAACCACGATAAAAATTTTAAGTTAATAAAAGAAATTAGGGTAATAACGAGAGGCTTAAATTAGAAATTTTAATAAAATATTCACACTGTTGGCAAAAAAAATTTGAAAAGATTATGTTTGCTGCCTCAATTATGAAGTCAAATACCATTAAAAAGGCTGAAATAAGCTCGCAAATCATTAAAAACTTTAAGTCAGAAATTTTAAATCGCTACGTTACGTTTGAAATAATTCTGCCACCTGATTTTAATGAGAACACCAAAAAAACCTATCCTTTTTTAATTTTAAATGATGGGCAAGACAATGAAGCTGTCAAAATTAAAGAAGCACTAATCCATTTTTTTAATCATAATTTAGAGACATCGTTTATTACAATTGGCATTCATGCAGGCGAAAGACTCCAAGAGTATGGCGTTGCCGGAAAACCTGATTTTAAGAAAAGAGGCAGCAAAGCTGATTTATACACCCATTTTTTAATGAAGGAGTTATTACCTGTTTTAGGTAAAACCTTTCGATGCGACTTATACTCTAAAAAAAATGTTATTGCTGGTTATTCATTGGGCGGCTTATCTGCTATTGATATTGCTTGGAATAATGACCATATTTTTTCTAAAGCAGCTGCTTTTTCAGGATCTTTTTGGTGGAGAAAAAAGGCTTTAGATAAAGGCTATAAAGACGAGACAGATAGAATCCTTTTATCAGAAATAAAAAAGTCGAAGCTAAAACCAAATTTACGTTTTTGGTTTCAGGCAGGTACACAAGACGAAAAATCGGATAGAAATAATAATGGAATAATTGATGCTATTGACGATACACTTGATTTGATAACCATTTTAGCTCAAAAAGGATACCGACCCTATGACGATGTTGTGTATTATCAAATTGAACAAGGTGAGCACATACCAGAAACTTGGGCTCATGCTATGCCTGAATTTTTGAATTGGGCATTTTCGACTAAATAAAATCCGCGATTTTCATTATTTTAATATTGGCTTAATGTAAGTTTAACCTTAGATTATGTTTCCTTTAGCGAGTATTTTTTGAAAAAATACGCTTCTAGTTGCTAAAATTTAAGCTGAACTGCCAATTGTAAGCTTTTATCAAAATGGCAGAGCATGTAAGACTCTTCCCTACTATCTAATTAATGACTAATTGATTAACCAAAAGTGCAAACTACTTTTGGAACCTTCCTCATAAAAAATAATAGACAAGAAGAATGAAAATTCCAAACCAAATTTATGATTTAACAATTCAACATGATTTTTCAAAAGATGAATTACTAGATATTATAAATGACGTTAATTTAAACAATATTCAAGCAACAAAAATTGAGGCAATAATTGCCAAAAAAAACGCGCAGATATCGGCTTTAAGAGAGATGTTATCAAAAGTATGTGAAAGCATACATGAGATTATTTTTCGCTACGATTTTAAGCAACAAAAATTGATTTATATTTCAAATAAATGTCTTGATTTATTTGGTTATAGTCAAAAAGAATTTTACGAAAAACAAAATTTAATTTTTGATTTAATTTTTGAAAAAAAGAGCAATTTTTTAGAAAATAACTCAGAAATATTTAATGAAAATAAAACTTATTGTAACAAGTGTACGATTGTAACAAAAAACAATGAGCTAAAATGGATTGAAATAACTATAACGCCAATTATAGATGAAACGGGCGAAACAATTGAAATCAATGGAAATGTTCTTGAAATAAGCGAAAACGTGGCTTATGAAAATAAACTAAAAGAAAATGAATGGAAATTTAAAGCATTAGTCGAAAACAGTGGCGAAGCATTTGTGATTTTAGCGGCCGATGGTTATACCAAATATATTTCACCATCTCTATTTCATGTATTAGGATACACACCTGAAGAAGCTGCTGAATTTAATTTATTTGAACTTATTCACCCTGACGATAGAGAAGTACTATCTGAAACATGGAATAGAGTAATGCTAAGCCCAGGAAAAGCAATTCATGGAAAACCTTTGAGAGTGAAGAATAAAAAAGGTGAATGGCGTTGGCTAGACGGAACGGTTACAAATATGCTGCATGATCCAATAATTAATGGCATAATTGATAATTTCAGAGATATAACCGAAACCAAATTAGCTCATGAAGCATTAGCCGAAAGCGAAAAACTGCATCGCAGCCTTTTTGAAAAAAATCCAATGCCCATGTTTGTAATTGATTTAGAAACTCTAAACTTTTTAAATGTAAATAATGCCGCAATTAAAGAATATGGCTTTAGCAAAGAGGAGTTTTTAAATATGTCATCCATTGACTTGAGACCAGAAGAAGACAAAAATCTATTCTTAAATTTAAAACGCGATTATCAAAACAGTCCAAAAGATTTAGGAGTATGGCGACATTTAAAAAAAGATGGAACTATCATTTTTACTGAAATTCATGCTACATCAATTACATATAAAAGCAGAAAAGCTAGATTGGTGCTAACGAATAATGTAACCGAAAAAATACAATCAGAAAAAGAACTTGAAATAACCAAAAATAATTTTAAAAGTTTAATTGAAAATACTGACACTGCTTTTTTATTGCTCAACAAAAAAGGAACAATTATTACAACCAATCATAAATCAAACCTATTAATAGAAAAAATATTAAACCGTAGCAATGTTATAGGATTAAACTTTTTTGATTTATTGGAACCTAAAACAAAAATTTTACTAACTGAAAAATTTGAGGAAGTAGTTTACAATGGGAAAAAATTAAACTATGAAACAAAATGCAAATTAGTGAATGGAGGCAGCTTATATTTACAATTTAACCTTCATCCCATATTTGACTTTCGAGGAGATATTATTGGATTGAGCGGCTCAGCAGCAGACATTACTGCTCATAAAAAAAATGAAGCCTTAATTAGCGAAGCCAATAAAAGATATGAATATGTTACAAAAGCCACAAACGATGTAATTTGGGATTGGGATATGGAAGAAAATACCATGTACCGTTCAGAAAACTTTAAACTTGTTTTTGGATATGAACAAGCCGAAAACAATGTTTATTCGAAATCATGGATTAATCATATTCATGAAGATGACAAAAAAAGAATTATCGACAGTATTGAAGCTTCAATAAATGCCGAAAACAATAATATTTGGGAAAGTGAATACCGCTTTTATAGAGCCAACGGAGAACTTGCTCATGTGCAAGATAGAGGTTTTATTATTCATGATAGTCAAAAAACCATTACGAATGGTGGGCGCCATGCGCGATATAACTGACCAAAAGATTCAGGAAGCTGAACGCGATAAAATAACTAATGATTTAATTCAAAGAAATAAAGACTTAGAGCAATTTGCTTACATCGTTTCCCATAATTTACGTGCACCCTTGGCCAACATTAAAGGTTTAACTAGTTTGGTTCAAATTCCAGATTTAAAAGACGAAGTTTTTGATGAATCAATTCACGGACTACAGGTTTCAGTTGATAAATTAGATGAAGTAATAATGGACTTAAATTTTATACTTCAAATAAAACGCGATTTAAACGAAAAAAAAGAATGGGTAAATTTTGATACACTAATTGAAAACATTAAAATAGGAATTTACAATAATCTCAAAAAGGAAAATACTCAAATAATTACCCATTTTGAAAACCCTAAAGAAATGTTTACCCTAAAAAGTTATTTGTTTAGCATTTTTTTAAACTTAATAACCAATAGCATTAAATATAAAAGTTCAAATAAAAATCCTATCATTGAAATAAAATCAGCTCAAAAAAATGATAAAATAGTTTTTACTTATCGTGATAATGGCTCGGGTATCGACTTAGTGAAAAATGGTGATAAAGTTTTCGGACTTTACAAAAAATTTAATCACGATATTGAAGGGAAGGGAATGGGTTTATTTATGGTTAAAACTCAAGTTGAAGCCTTGGGAGGCAAAATAACTATTGAAAGTGAACCATTTAAGGGGACATTATTTACCATAATTTTTGAAAATCGAATACAATAAAATTTTAAAATATTAAATTCGCACACAAATAATCTTAACCTATGAATAGAGAAAATACATATCTTATTGTTGACGATGATCCTGTAAATAATTTTTTATGTAGAGAAACCATATTAGCTTCTAAAATCAAAAAAAACAACATCATTGATTTCACCTCACCTGAACTTGCATTATCTTTTCTGCAAAATGAGGTAAACATATCACAAAATTTTAGGTTTATAGTTATTTTAGACATTAAAATGCCGCAGTTAAATGGTTGGGAATTCTTAGATAAATTTGAAACATTAAGTGAAAATATAAAACAGAAAGTGGAAATTTACATACTCACCACATCTATTGATCCGCGCGACAAAGAAAGAGCAAACCACCGGAGTTACATCAAAGATTTTATAATAAAACCTATTTCAACCGAATATATCGAATCGAAATTTGCGCATTATTAAAGTATTTTTAGAAACTGTAAAATAAATTGTAAATTATTTTATCAAACAATAGTTACTTTAAATGCACTTTCAAAACTTTATATTTCTCTCTCTATTATTTTTATTGCTTCACATTTTTGAATACTTTAATACCCTATTAAAAATTGGAATCAATAGGAATGTTTTTAGGACTAAAAAATCTCATTTTATTAGGCGTTAATTCCACTAACAACAAACGTTTAAACCAGAAAATTATCCTTGGCAACAGCATTGCTATGACCATTATTTCCTTAATGGTATTCTTTTCTTTTTTTTATTTAGACCAACCTTTAATTACAGTTTTTTATTTAGGAAGCATTCCAATCTATGGATTGGTTTTGTTATTAAATGCAAAAGGGAAATTTAACTTTTCTAGAATTTACTTTATTCTTTCAGCTACGATTGGAACTCTATTAATTTCAGGAATGTTGTCTGACGAAGCTAAAGTGCCACAAAAATTTGCGATTATTTCAACCGTTATTTTGCCAGTACTACTTTTTGGAATTGAAGAAAAATTAAAAATGCTATTTGGTGTTTTATGGATTATTTTCATTTTTTTGATTTTTGATTTTGTAACACCCATCATCCCCAATATTTCAGGAATTGAAGTTTTTGAAGTAAAAACCAATCTATTAATCATCATTAATGGATTGGTAAGTATTGTAATGTTTACCTTAGGATATTGGTTTTTAATGCGAATAATTGTGAAAAATGAACAAGAATTAAATTATCAAAAAGAACTTTTAGAACGCAAAAATCAACAAATTTTGAGTTTTAATAAATCATTAGAAGATCAATTAGAGGAGCGGACATTAAACTTACAAAACACAAATATTGAACTCAATAAAAAAGTAGAAGCCATTAGGGAAGTAGCATTTAGAAATTCACATATCTATCGTCAGCCTATATCAAACATAATAGGTTTAATTGATTTATTAAATAAAAAGGATGATGACACTGACATAAACAGCATTTATGAATTGCTGAAACAGGAAGCTGAGAAGTTAGACAAAATCTCTAGAGACAATAATGAGATTTTAACCAAATAATCCTAACCTAAAAAATTGCTTTCGTCAATGTGTTTAAAAAAATTAGAATTTAGTTTTTTTGGTGAAACTTTCCCAGATTCAATTCTTTGAACCAACTTGTAAGCTGCTATTTTAAAATCATTTAAAAAGTCTTCAGCTACTATGATTAATTTATCATTTTCTAAACTTAAATGGTTTGCCTCTGGGTTTAATGTTTTATGAATCAATTTTATGTTCAAACCCGGCAGCAATAAATGGGAAAAATTGCAACGCAATTGTTCATACAACAAGTCTTTTTGGTTTATTTTCTGATACCTTTCAGGAAATAAATACAAAGCTTTTCGAAAACGAATTTTCGATTGTGCATCAGCCTTAAATGGTTTTTCATCTAAAAAAGCACCCATTACCTCAATGGCTTGAGTCATCCAAATAATAGCTGGATAAAATTGTTTGGCATCCATCAATTTTTCAGCTTGCGCAATCAAAACTTGTTTAATAAATTGAATCTCTTTTAAATCTTCCATGAATTAAAAATAAATTCTTTTCACATAAGGAAACTTGGCAACTGTATGCAAATCAAATAAATGAATTTTTGCCTGAATTGTTTTACTTGAAACAAATATTTTTTCTTTTAAAAAAGGGTTTTGTTCCACTAACAACACCATTAAATGATTGGGAATAGATTCATAGAAGTCTATTTTCACGCTTAAAAGTGATGTTGTTTTTTCTACAATTTGCATTGGAAAAACACCAGAAGCAAGCGCCTCATTAAGTTTGTCATTTATTTCAATAGCTTGAATTTCTTTGACATTAAATGGTAAAAACTCGGGCTTGTTCAAATTTGAAACTCGCATTAAAAAGCGTGTTTCTTGCTGTTCAATCAAAAAGATATTTTGATTTTTTAATTCTGTAATAACTTTAGAATCAGGATTTTGCCTAAAGAGGAAATAACAATATATCTCCTCTTCAAACAAATTATTTTGGGCTATTTTTTCCCAGTTTATTTGAGCTTGTGTTTGAATAAAAAGCATCAAACAAAAAATACTACAAACAAACTTTAACCTCATACTCTTTCTCTCGAAAATCGGTTTTGGCTGCTTCTTCTGCTATTTGATGAAGAAGAGCTTGATGATGATGACGTTTTGCTTTCGCTTCTAGAAGTGTTTGAATTTCTATTTCCACCTCTGTTACCAAAAGTTTTGGTAGGTTTAGGACTTGCAAAATTATTTTGCAAAGGAAAAGGATGTTCATCTACAACCTGAATGTTTTTTCCAATCAGTTTTTGAATATCGCGCAACATTAATTTTTCATCAAAATCACAAAACGAAATCGATTTTCCTTTTGCTCCTGCTCTGCCTGTTCTACCAATTCTGTGAACATAAGTTTCAGGCACATCAGGCATTTCGTAATTTATTACGTAAGCCAAATCATCAATATCAATACCTCTTGCAGCAATATCAGTTGCAACTAAAGTTCTTATTTTGCCAGCTTTGAAATTTGACAATGCATTTTGACGTGCATTTTGCGATTTATTTCCATGAATAGCATCAGATGAGATTCCTGCTTTTACCAATTCTGCCGATAATTTGTTAGCGCCATGTTTGGTTTTGGCAAAAATTAAAGCAGTTTTTATACTTTTATCTTCTAAAATAAATTTCAATAAATCTTTTTTGTTACTTCTATCTACATAATAAATCGATTGTTGAATGGTTTCAGCAGTTGATGAAATAGGAGCAACTTCAACTTTTGATGGTTCATGTAGAATTACATTGGCCAATTTTTGAATTTCAGGAGGCATTGTTGCCGAAAAAAACAAAGTTTGACGCTTGATTGGCAATTTGCCTATTACCCTTTTTACATCATGAATAAAACCCATGTCGAGCATACGATCGGCCTCATCCAAAACAAAAATTTCCAGACCTTCTAAATGAATAAATCCTTGATTCATCAAGTCAATTAAACGACCGGGAGTAGCCACTAAAATATCAACTCCTGAACGCAATCTATCTGTTTGATTTTTTTGTGAAACACCACCAAAAATAACGGCTGTTTTTAATGGTAATAATGCACCATAAGTTTTAAAACTCTCTTCAATTTGTAATGCCAACTCGCGTGTTGGAGTTAGTATAAGTGTTTTAATTTTTTTGTTTGATGGATTGTACTTGCTAGCCAATAACTGCAAAATAGGTAAGGCAAATGCTGCTGTTTTTCCGGTGCCAGTTTGAGCACAACCTAATAAATCTTTTCCTGTTAATACAATTGGAATGGCTTTTTCTTGAATTGGTGTTGGGTTTGTGTACCCTTGTGTTGTTAGAGCCTTTAATAATGGCTCAATTAATTTTAAATCTTCAAATAACATGTTTAATATAAAGGTCCTTAAGTGATAAATAAATTATTCGACCTTTTTGAATAGTAAATTTATGTCGCAAAGGTAGCTTTTATTTCCCAAAAACATAATTAATTAAAAATCAGAAAAATACATCTATTTTAACTCAATTGGTCAGACAATTTTTTGAGTTCCACTTGAATTGATTTTTTAGCATATAAAACATTATAAACCATATCAGAAATGGGCAAATGCACTTTTAATTTTTGATTGATTTCAAAAATACATTTTGCTGCATAATAACCTTCTGCAATCATATTCATTTCCATTTGTGCTGTTTTAACATTATAACCCTTGCCAATCATAACACCAAAAGTTCGGTTCCTGCTAAACTGCGAATAACAAGTTACCAATAAATCGCCTAAGTAAGCCGATGAATTTATATCTCTTGAAATAGGGTGGGCTTTTTCTACAAATCGTTCAATTTCCTGAATAGCGTTTGAAATTAAAACGGCCCTAAAATTATCGCCATAGCCCGCTCCTACTGTCATTCCTGTGGCAACCGCAAAAATGTTCTTAAGTACCGATGAATACTCTGTTCCATAAATATCATCGCTTACAATTGTTTTTATATACCTACAATTCAAAACATCAGCCATAGTGCTTGCATTTTTCGAATCAGGACAAGCAATGGTTAAATAAGATAGTTTTTCTAAAGCCACTTCTTCAGCATGGCATGGTCCGGTAATAACACCAATATTTTCAAAAGGGATTTGAAATATTTGATGCAAATATTCGCCCATTATTAAGTTATAATCTGGCACAATACCTTTTATGGCCGAAAAAATGAGTTTTGTTTTTAATTCTTCAGCATTAAGCTCAGAAACTACACCATGAATAAATGCTGCTGGCACAGCTAAAATGAGTATTTCTGATTGTTTCACTATTTCATGCAAATTGCCAAAAAGCCTTAATTGATCTGGATTAAAAGTTACTGCACTCAAATAATTAGGATTGTTATTAAAATTTTTAATGTGATCCAAAACCGCCTCATCTCGCATCCACCAATTAACGTTAAATAAATTTTCACTTAAAATTTTCACAATGGCGGTGGCCCAACTTCCTCCTCCAATAACTCCCACTCTTAAATTACTCATGCTTTTAATTTATCGATTATGAATTAGGCTTCAAATATGAAAAATAATTCTTTTCCAGCCCTAGGACTGATTGAATTATGACATTTCTCTAAAGTTTTTATTTTAAAGTGTTTTGCAAAAAGCTTTTCATATTCTTCCTTAAAACCGCCAAAAGGCGGACGATCTTTGTTTAATTCAGCATCAAACAAGAGTCCAGCTATCTTCCCGTTTTTAGTCAATAATTGTTTCATTTTTAAAGCATATTTTTCCCTTAATTCTGGTATTAGAGCGCAAAAAAATGTTTGTTCTATAATTAAATCATATTGTTCATTATGATCAAAAAAATCGCCTAAAATCAATTGATTTTTAGGAAATTGAGGAAACTTTTCAGTAAAATGCTGAATGGGAGCTGATGCTATATCAAGCACGTGAACATTTAAAAAACCATTATCAAAAAGCCAGGCTGCCTCATGCGCATTTCCAGCTCCAGGAATCAGTATTTTTTTGCTTTTATCCTTAATTTGTGAGAAATAGTTTACCAATGGGGTTGATGCATAACCAATATCCCAAGGAAAATCATTTTTTAAATATCTTTCATTCCAATAATTCGAGTCTAACATGTTTTTTTTATTAATATCGGCATTGATGGCGGCAATTTAAAGCAATTCAAAACAAATTTTCAATTATTTAGTAATATTGACGCATCTATTTATACAAATGAGAGTAATTGACCATTTAAAGAATTCTGAAAAAACACTTTTTTCGTTCGAAATATTACCACCACTTAAAGGTAAAAGTATCCAAAATTTATATGATGGAATTGATCCATTAATGGAATTCAAGCCAAGTTTTATAAATGTAACTTACCATCGAGAGGAATATGTTTACAAAAAACGCGAAAAAGGATATTTAGAAAAAGTTTCTATTCGCAAACGACCAGGAACTGTGGGTATTTGTGCAGCCATTGTAAACAAGTATAAAATTGATGCTGTTCCGCATCTGATTTGTGGTGGATTTACCAAAGAAGAAACTGAAAACGCGCTTATTGATTTGCAATTTTTAGGCATTGATAATGTTTTGGCTTTACGTGGCGACCCAGTTAAAACAGAATCAAGTTTCTTGCCTGAGCAAGGTGGACATGCTTATGCTGTTGACTTGGTTAAACATATAAACAACTTAAATAATGGGATTTATTTAGATGAAGAACTAAAAGACGCTGATAAATCACATTTTTGTATTGGTGTTTCTGGTTATCCTGAAAAACATTATGAAGCTTTAAACCTAAAGATTGATTTACAATATTTGAAACAAAAAATTGAAGCAGGAGCTGATTATGTGGTTACCCAAATGTTTTTCGATAATCAGAAGTATTACGATTTTGTAAAACTATGCCGCAAAAACAATATTAATGTGCCAATTATTCCAGGCATAAAACCCATAACTACATTAAAACAAATTCAGTTTTTGCCTAAAACTTTTCACATTGATTTTCCAGAAGATTTAGCTAACGAATTATTGAAGTGCAAAACAGATGATCAAGTTAAAAAACTTGGTGTTGAATGGGCTATTGAGCAAAGCCGTGATTTGGTAAAAAACAATGCTCCTTGCCTGCATTATTATAGCATGGGAAAATCAACGGAAGTGAAAAATATTGTAAAAGAAATTTTTTAAGATTTGGTTATAAAAAAAGAGGCTGCCCGATTTGGACAGCCTCTTTTTTATTGTGATTAACTCAGATTATTTTTTTACAACAATTTTTTGAGTGAATGAAGTATCTCCGCTATTTAAAGTAACGAAATAAATACCATTTGATAAATCACTAGTATTAATTTGTTGAACATTTACACCATTGTTTGATGATTGAGTTGTTTGGAAAACCTCTTTACCCATCATGTCTCTAACAATAATATTTACCATACTTGATTCATTAGTCTGATATTTAACATTAACAATATTTTGAGAAGGGTTAGGATAAATAGAAAGAATACCATTTCCATTTTCATCAATTTTAGATAAACCTACTGTTTGTAATAAAGCAATATCTTTCCAGTTAGATTGTAATATTTTTTTGTCAGTATTATTTTGAACAAAAACAACTACTTGCAAATCACCCATATCTTCAACAAAAGTACCCGGCTTCATTCTAACTTTTTGACTAATGTTTATTGGTACATTTTTAGTTAGGGCGGTAATAGGTGTACCTGTTTCACTTGGAATCATGTCCATCATAACATGGAAAAATTCTGTTTCTCCGTTTGAGGCAATATTTCCTGTTGTTTTCTTTTCATTAATAACAACTTGATAGCGGTAAGTACCGGCACCATAATTTACATACGGCAAAATTGTAGCTTCAATATTTACAGAATCATTGCGGTGTTGCGCTTTTGTAATATCAATAGTCATAAAAGATGGAACATCTTGATAAGAATTAAAATTGGCTACAGAAAGTGATGCAGCATTTTGATCCCATTGACCATCCATTTCCATTCTTGGAATCGAATTTATACCATAATAACCTCTTCTATTCACTGATTCAGTTGTTTTATATGGATCACCAGCACCTGGAAAATCTTGTTGATATTTAATAATTGTATAATCATTCACATCTAGATTCGGAACAACATTGTTATCCATATTTTGATTTCCAGCAACACAAGGACCACAAGTTGAAGATGTGAAAACTTCCATACAAGTTTTTCTATTTACAAATGTATCTACAACTTCTACTTGAATACTAACCATATCATTGGAAGTATTTTGATCAGCATTACCGTTTATATTGGTGGCCCAAGCTTCAATTGTGTAGGTACCAACTGCTGATGGAGTCCATGTTGTAGGATGAGTAAAAGTATAATTTCCAAACATTGGAACATTAACAGAACTTGTTGGTGATCCCGAAACTACTGATCCACTATTTACTTTGTAGTTAAGTGTTAATGAGCTAACTGTTGCTGTTCCAAAATTTTGAAGTACACCTGTGATGTTGAAAGGAGCATTGCCTAAAACCAAATATTTAGGAACCGATAAAGAAACACCTTTCATATCAGTTGTATTTTGTGTACCAACATTAAATTCATAATAACTATTATCACCAGCAAATGCATCAGTTCCAGCAACACTTGAAGCGTTTGGCGACCCCTGAACTTGAGATGCTGTAGTACTATTAACTTGAACGCCTAAAGTTAATCCAGTAATGGTGGCAGAATGTCTTTGATCTACAATATAAATTTTATTGCTTGTTTCCTCTAAAACTATTGAAAAATAGGTATAGTTTGCACCTTTGGTATAAGAAGAAAACATTAACCACAGTTGACGATTAGGAGCCGTTCCAAAAACTTTTTGAACAACTATATCATTAGTTCCAGTACCTTGAATACCCCAAACACAAACTGATTTATCAGGAATATTTGCAGAAGGTAAAGCCGAAGCAGTGAAACCAGGAGCTGTTGTTGCTGAAGTAGTAAAAGTTAAAATTCCACTATTTGAAATAATAAATTGAGTTTCTGGGTTTCCATTAAAGTTAAAAGAAAACGGAATAGTTTGTGGTGCTGACCAAGCTGGAGTGGCGCTAGGATTCAAAACACTTGTCCAAGATGCTGCTAGTCCCCCTCCTACAGGGTACTCACCATCATTGTTTAGGTTTCCTGGGTTTTGAGCCGCATTTAAATACGGTAAATAGTAATATTGCGAATAGGCCATTGAGCCAAAAAGCAATCCTACAATCGCTAAGTAAATTTTCTTCATGATTTGATTATTAAATTTTCATGAAAGATAATTTTTTTTCAAGCCAAAAAAAATAGTTTTCGATGAAAGTTTAAAGTGAAGAGGCCTCAAAACCAAAAGGTAACAAATCACAATTGGAGTTAAATTTCCAAATTTTAGACTGTTTGGAGCCTTGAAAATATAATGTTATCGGATTATCTTTTTTTTCGTATTCAGAAATTACTTGCCTGCATGCACCGCATGGAGTAACAGGTTGATGCAATGTATTAGATTCATTTTGTGCAACAACTGCAATGGCTTTAATTTTATCATGTGGAAATCTACTCATAGCATAAAATATAGCTGTTCTTTCAGCGCACAAACCGCTAGGATAAGCTGCATTTTCTTGATTATTTCCGCAAATTATTTCACCATTACTCATCAACAGGGCGGCTGATACTTTAAATTTCGAATACGGTGCGTAAGCATTTTCCAATTTCGATTGAGCTATTTCAATCAGTTTTTTGCCAATCGAATCTAATTCGTTTATTGAGTCGTATTCCTCAAAATTTAAAGTATGACTGAGTTTTTTCAATGTTTATAAATTAAAGCTACTGCATGAGCAACCACCCCTTCTTCTCTGCCAATAAAGCCCATCGTTTCATTGGTGGTGGCTTTTATTGATATATTATCTATATCGAAACCAATAATTTTCGCTAAAGTTGATTGCATTAGAGGTATGTGGGGATTTATTTTTGGCCTTTCCATTACTAAAGTTGCATCAATATTACCCACTGAATAGTTTTTATCTTTTAATAGCTCAATGACCTCTTTCAAAAGTTTTTTTGAGTCAATGTTTTTATATTTTTCAGCAGTGTTTGGAAAATGAAAGCCAATATCTCTCATGTTGGCTGCTCCTAAAAGTGCATCGCAAATAGCATGAATTAAAACATCGGCATCGGAATGACCTAAAGCACCTTTTTCAAAGTCAAGTTTTATTCCTCCTAGCCACAATTCTCTTCCTTGTACAAGCTGGTGAACATCAAAGCCAAATCCAATTCTAAAATTCATTGATTTTTTATTCTCCAGTGTTTTCCATTTCGGTTTTGTTGGCCGCTCCGCTTGAATTAAATTCAAATTTTATGGTAAATCGCAGGGTATTTGCAAGTGGATTAATCGATTTAGCTGCCACTAAATAGGATATATCTAAGCCAAAGACATTGTATTTTAATCCAGCACCAAATGTAAAAAACTGACGATCACCTTTTGTTGGATGCTCATAAAAATAACCAGCACGCAAAGCAAATTGTTTGTCGTACCAATATTCAATACCAATAGATGGATTAATTTCTCTAAGTTCTTCCTTTAATTTACTTCTTGTGCCATCATCATTTAAAGCTCCAGGAGCATCATTAAACGAACCAAACATACCTGCTGCCACTCCTAAATCATCGCTATTTCTGCCTCCAATTAAATTATTAGAATTATCATATAAGCCTGGTGTAGGAACCATCAATTTACTGAATTCTAAAGTAAATGAAACTGTATTATATTCATCTGGTTTTAATCCTAAGGTACTTCCAAGTCTTAAATTTGTAGGTAAAAAATCTCTTTTATTGGTATTAGAATAACTCATTTTATTACCAATGTTAGTTAACGCTAAACCAAACATTAAGTCAGCCTTTTGCTCACCTAGTTTCACTTTATCGTTTTTATAATAGAAGGAAACATCTCCTGCAACAGCTTGTCCAGGTTTTGTTTGTGCTCCTTGAACAGCATTTCCAAATGTTAAATTTGAATAAATGTATTTTAAACCGATGGCGGCTGAAAATTTATCCGATAATTTACTTGAATAAGCTACATCCAAAGCCCATTCGTTAGGACGATAATCACCTAAAGATTGTCCTGACTCGTCAGTAAAAGTAATTCTCCCTAAGTTAGAATAAAAAATAGAGGCTGAAATTGCTTGACGTTTATTTAATTTATAGTATCCTGAAAGATAAGATAAATTAATGTCAGGAACCAAGGATCTTAGCCAAGGCACATAAGAGATTGACACTCCGGCATCTTCTTCTATAAACGCAAATTTTGCGGCATTCCATCTGTTTGAATTGGCATCAGGCGATGTAGAAACACCAGCATCTCCTAAACCTCCAGCTCTTGAGTCGGGAGCTACCATTAAAAAGGGAACAGCTGTTGTGATAGCCCTAAGTTCAGTAGTATTCCTAATTGTTCCTCCTTGACCTTGTGCCATTAAATATCCTGAAGAAATTAATAACAAGCTTACAGCACTTATCCTCTTTATTGTGTTCATAATATAAAAAAATGTTGGCAAATATACGAATAGATTAACTTTTTATTGTTCAGTTTCAAAATATTCGTTTTGCGGTTTACGTATGATATTTTTTTCGAATTAATTTAAAATTACGAGCTTTTCAAACTTTTCGGCATATTTTCCTTGCGGATTCTTTATTTTCACTCTATAAACATATACACCTCTTCCAATCTTATCGCCATATTCATCTAGACCATTCCATGCAATTGGTTCTGGTTTGAAGCCGTCTCCAGTTAAAATTCTGCTAATTGTTTTAACTAATTTTCCAGAAACAGTATAAATATGAATATCAACACTTAAGTTTTCACCAGGTTGATTGTGTTCTAAATGAAATTCTGTGTAAGTTGTGAAAGGATTTGGGTAATTTAAAATTCTTTCTAATGCTATTGAAGCTGAATTTTCAACCACAAATTCAGTATAATCCTCAGCTGAATTGTTAAAATTATCCCAAACTCTAATTCTTGCACTATGTCTTCCATTCGGAATATTTTCTAATGGATAGGAAACAGTTCCACTTTGATAACTATCTAAATCAAACTCAAAATAATCATTTAAAACCATTGTTGATTTTGTGTCTTCATTTAAAAAGGAAACCAAATCGTGTCCAATAGACCCACCAGAGGTGTTCACTCCATTTTCATCAAATACTTTGGCGTATATATTTGGGTTTTGATTAGTAAGTCCACCGAAAACAAATTTATCATTATTCATGTAAAGATTGACAGTTGGCGGATTTACATCTGCCACCGCATTAGTGTTAACTCCTCCAATTATAAATTGTTCAAAATCGCCCATTGCATCTTCAAAATTATCGCTTAAGGCATAATACTCTATTCTGCCGAAATCATAATTAAATGCAACATCCTTAGGAACTAAAAAAGTGAATTCAAAATTTCCGTTTTTTACACTTGCCTTTCCTCTAAAAATAGTTTTGTTCCATGTTTTGAAATTCGTTGTTGGACTGTTAGCATCGTTGTTTCTAGTTTGGATGTTTTGTTTTTTATCAAAAACAGTGGGATATATAATACCATTAAAATTAGATACCATTTGACCATTTTCATCTGAAACAAATCCTTTTACTGTTACAAGTTCAAGTGCAGATATAGTATCTGTAATTGGCAAAGATGGTTTGGTATTCATTTCAGTTGTTGTAACTCCATATTTTGGAATAGCCAATTTTAATGCTGGATCTCCTAAAAGTGAAAAATTTCGGTTATTAATGTAATTGCTTGGGGAAAAGGGTTGATCGCTGTAGATTTTTGTTTTTTTGAAAATATCGCCTACCCGTCCAATATTACCATTATTATCCTTTTCGAGCATTGCTTTATAAAAATTTAGATTTAAATTTAAGTTTGAATGCGCAAACACAAGCCTAGTTGTTGTAAAAAGGGCAATTCCACCGCCATTTTCATTTAATAAAACATATTCACCCCCAGATGTTCTATCTGGGTCTTCCCATCTAGAAAACTCGCAAGTTGCAGTTAAAAATAATGGCATTTTAAATTTATTATTCCAGCCCAAAACATCAGAATTAGTTAAAACTCTTTCATGCGCCCATCCAGTTTCGCCACCATGACCAGTGTAGTTCACAATCAATGCCCCATTGTTTATAGTTGAATTTATCTCTGTATTCACAGCAGGATAGCGCTGGCCTCCAGAAGTATATTCCTGAACATATTGATCAAAGAATATTTTTCTAATGTTGAAACTACTTTGTTTTTGAGTAACAGAATTAATAAGTTGTTCGGCATGATTTAAGTGCAGGTTTCCGTCCTCATCATCTGCTACAAATGCAATTTTACTTCTCCAGTTACCGAAATTTTCCGGATCGTAGTACCTTTTTATTTTATTCACAACAGCGCGAGCTTCTTGTTCATTTTTGGCAACTATTCTTCCTACACCTATATCAACCAATTCAAGTCCATTGGTAAAATCACCCTCATTATCATCAAGCATTCCAAAAAAGTCATCAGAAGTAAAAGAAGATATTGGATTTACAGAATTTACAGATTGGTATGACGGAATAAAGTTGGTATTATTTGAAACTAAACTTTTGTTTTTGTAAGATCCATCGCCAAAAAGCAATAAATATTTTGGGGCATCAGCTTCAGAACTTGATCTATCATAAAACATTTTCATAAATCTTTTAATAGCTCCTGCATCAGTTGAGCCTGATGAAAATTCATTATATACTTGGTTTGTAGTTACAACTTGAACCTTTAAGCCATCTTCTCGATGAATTTGAGCCAATTCTTCGGCTTGGGATAAAAATTTTGGATGAGCAACTATAACATATTCAGTTTGCTCCATTCCATGTAAATTTTGATTTTCAACCTTACCCGAAAAAATAGGGGTTAAAAAGCCTGATTGATTGAATGCAATATATTCGACCAATGTTGAACTTTGAGCCTTAAAGTTTAAAGTCCCGCCTAAATTTGTGAAGCCAACATTTTTAATGTTTGATAAATCACTCAAATCCCAAATTTGAGTTTGTTCATTGGCATTCGATAAATTAAAATTGGCCACATTTCCCACTCCAACCGAGGCAACATCCCTAAAAATTAACTGATTGCCTGTCATAACCAAATTTCGTTTTGCATTAACTGTCAAATAATCTAACCAACCACTTGCATTTCCTGATTTATTAAAATTTACAGCAATTGAAATATTTGGATTAGTTGTTAGAAAGCTTAATCTCCCTGAGTTTTGTGCAGCATAGGTGTCTGTATAACTTGTGACGTTAACAGATGATATTGGAATGTTGGCACTTTTACCATTCGACTGAATTGAAAAGCTTGTAGACGTATTGTTCCTGGCTGCAAAATTACCTTTTACTCTAACGGTATCGGTACTCGAAATATTAGGAAAAGAAAATTGATAGTTCTTGCTTGTAGTGATATCAAAATTATCACCGAACCATTGTCTTCCAGATTTTATAAAATTGTAAAGCTCGGATTCATAAACTTTGTAATCATTAAATGAGTTAACGTTTACATTGGCAGGCAAACTAATTTGAGAAGCATTTTGAATCCTTTTACTTGCAGCGTAATCTAAGCATAAAAAGTAAAACACCGTATCAGAATATAAATGATTTGAATGCTCAAATATTTTTTCTGATTCATTATATTTCCATGTCACAGGATCTTCCCCAAAAAATAAGATATAATCATTTTGGTTAAAAACGCCATCTGCTTCACCCGAAACTATAATCGCATTTTGTTTTAAATCATCAATATAAGGAAAGCTATTTTTTTCATTAAGCATTTTCCCACCATTGCCAAAAATATTTATTTTCCGAGGATCAATATCGCTAATAGGAATGCCATTTTGAAGAAAAAAATTGTAATCAATTTTGTGAATACCCCTATTAATTGTGGCAATTTTATACCAAGTTCCTTTTGATAATTCAGAAACATTAACATAAGTGCTTCTTGATTTGGAGATTTGATTTTGCGAATTCGAATAAATGTCCTTTTTAAAATTGAATGAAACTAGTTTTAAATATTTGCCATTATTATAAATCACTGGGATAAAAGAAATATTTAAATATTTTTTTTTCGAGCTAGTTCCAACTTCAGCTTTTACTTCGATGAATTCTTTTACCTTATTTTTAAAAAATAATTCTGCTTTTGTCTGATTCTCAAAGGGAATAAATTGTGTATTTACTAATTCAACCTTTGCTTTATCAAAATTATTTTCAATTTCTTCTGTAATAGAATAATACGGAATGTCTTGACTTTCAGAAGAATAAACAGCGCCTTCAAAAGTCGCATATTCTTTTTTTAGATTGTCACTTAATTGTTCAGTTTGAAAATCTTTCCAATTTATAAAAAAAATAGTTTGATTTGCGTCAGGTGATTTGAGGTTGTTGGTTAAAGAGGAAGTTTTTTTATTTTGAGAAAAGCCTATTGATAAAATTGAACAATAAACAATTAAAAGGGCAATTTTTTTCATCATAATAATGACAGAATTTTAGCTTAAACGAGAGGGCAAAATAAATATTTCATTTGAATCTAAAAACGTTAAAATTAAAGCAATGTTGAAAACATGTGAAAAAATATTTGTAGTATTGCAAGAATGGAGAGGTCTTTCTACTATGATTAAAAGAATATTTAGTTTTATTTTAATTGCCGTTTCCCTTGCTGCCACAGCACAAGACGCGCAGTTTTCGCAATTTTATGCGAATCCTTTGTATTTGAATCCGGCTTTTGCTGGATCAGCTAGATGTCCTAGAGCAACTATGAATTATCGTAATCAATGGCCAGGATTTCAAAGTGCAGAAGGAAAAACTTTTGTAACTTTAAGTAGCAGCTACGATCAGAATTTTAAAGCCTTGAATGGTGGTTTAGGATTGCTTATTTTGCACGACAGAGCTGGAGCAGGAACATTAAACACTACCAATATAAATCTGATGTATTCATATCAAATTCCTGTTAATAGAAAATTCTCAATCAGAACAGGATTTCAAGCAACTTATCTTCAAAAAAATGTGGATTGGAATTCCCTAACTTTTGGCGACATGATTGACCCAAGAAGAGGTTTTGTTTACAATACGCAAGAAGTTCCAATTACAGAAGGTGTAAGAACAGTTGATTTTTCAGCAGGTATTTTAGGTTTTAGTGATAAGTATTTTGGAGGTGTTGCGGTTCATCATTTAACTCAACCTAATGAATCTCTCACTGAAGCGAGTCCTGCAAGTCCACTTCCTAGAAAATATACAGTTCATGGAGGAGCAATGATTCCTTTTGGCGGAAGACATAACAGATGGACACTTTCTCCAAATTTACTTTATCAAAGACAAGGCGAGTTCAGTCAAATAAATGTTGGGCTCTATGCAGTAAAAGCTCCATTCGTTGGTGGGCTTTGGTTTAGAGGCAAAGATGCATTTATTGCTTTGATGGGAATACAATATAATGGGTTCAAAGTGGGTTATAGTTATGATTTAACTGTTTCTCAATTGACAAACAGATCTGGTGGAGCTCACGAAATTTCATTAGGTTTGCAGTTCGAATGTAAAACAAAAACAAAAAAATATAGAGATTTAATTTGTCCTTCGTTTTAATTTAAAGTATAAATGAAAATTAATAAAATCATCCAATTTGCACTTATAGTTTCAATATCTATAGGTATTTGGTCATGTAAATCAGAAAGATCTAGCACAACAGGTTGGGAATATAATAACAGCGAAAATGGAGGTTTTGAAAAACCGCCCTACGTTGAACAAGAAACTGGTCCTGGATTAGTGTTAATTGAAGGTGGTACTTTTACCATGGGTAGAGTTACTGATGATGTAATGTTTGAATGGAACGCTACTCCAAGAAGAGTGTCAATCTCATCTTTTTACATGGACGAGACTGAAGTTACCAACTTACAATATCTTGAATATTTGTATTGGTTAAACAGAGTTTATGGTGAAGAATATCCTGAAGTTTGTGATAAAGCTCTTCCAGATACATTAGTTTGGAGAGAAAAACTTGCTTACAACGAGCCTTATGTAGATTATTATTTGAGACATCCATCTTACAGAGACTATCCTGTTGTAGGTGTTAGTTGGTTACAAGCAACTGATTTTTGTGCTTGGAGAACCGACAGAGTTAATGAATATATCATGATTAGAGAAGGTCTTTTTGATTGGATTACCGATGCAAGTGCCAGTGAAAACTTTAACACAGGCGCTTATTTAGCTAATCAATATCAAGGACAAAAAGATGCTCCAGGTTTAAAAGATTACAATCCTTCAAATGGTGAAGGATACAGAAACGTGAGAATGCAAGATGGTATCCTTTTACCAAACTACAGACTCCCAACCGAAGCTGAATGGGAATTTGCAGCTTATGGTTTAATTGGAAATACATTTGGTGAAAGACAATTAGAGAAAAAACAATGGCCTTGGAATGGTCACGGTGTTAGAAATTCAGATGAGGTTTATATCGGTGAAATTTTAGCCAATTTTAGAAGAGGTTCTGGCGATAACATGGGTGTTTCGGGTAGATTAAATGATAACGCTGATATTACAGCTCCAGTTTATTCATACTGGCCAAATGATTATGGTTTATATAACATGGCTGGAAATGTAAGCGAGTGGGTAATGGATGTTTACAGACCATTAACGCATGAAGATGCCGAAGATTTTAGACCTTTTAGAGGTAATGTTTTCAAAACCTTAGTAAGAGATGATGTTGATCCACGTGTTTTAGCTGAAAAAGATAGTTTAGGTAAATTACAGTGGAGAAATGTTGATAAAGACTTAGATAATTTAGTTGAAAGAATGAATTATCGCAAGGCAGATAATATCAATTATTTGGATGGAGATGATAATTCAAATATTAGATATCAAGATGGTGAAACTATAGCTGAAGAAAATTACAAAAATGGTAATAATTTAATGTACCAATATGCAGCAACTTCATTAATCAATGACAAAGCCAGAGTTTATAAAGGAGGTAATTGGAAAGATCAGGCTTGGTACCTAAATCCAGGCACAAGAAGATATTTACAAGAAAACAAATCTACAGCATTCTTAGGTTTTAGATGCGCAATGGACAGAGTTGGAAGTCCTGTTGGTTTAGGTGGATTTTAAAAATTTTAAAAATGCAAATAAAAAAGAGAGGAAATTTCCTCTCTTTTTTATTTTATGGATTATTTAATTCTAGAAATAAGAACAATTTATTTAAGCTTTTTCTCTAAAGTATTGGTTAATAAAGTTGCAACAGAAACCACTGTTATAGAACTTAAAGGCATTAAAATAGCACAATAAACTGGCGATAATAATCCTTGAACCGCAAAATATAAACCAACACAGTTGTAAAGAACCGAAATAGCTAAATTCAAATATATTATTCGGATACTCTTTTCTGACAAATCGAAAATGTGAGAGAAATAATCAAATTTTTTGCTCTCTAAAATGGCATCACAGGCAGGAGAAAATGCGTTTGCACTTTCAGCCATAGCAACTCCAACATTACTTTGTTTTAAAGCTCCAGCATCATTTAAGCCATCACCAACCATCATGATTGAATGATTATCTTTTTGAAGTTGCTTAATGAAGTTTAGCTTGTCATCTGGGTTTTGATTAAAAATCAATCTACTTTCATCAAAACCCATTTTTATCAAATTCTCTTTCTCAGATTCATTATCACCTGACAATAAATACACTGTTTTAGATTGAGATAACTTACTAATAATTGGACTTAAATTATCTCTGAATTTGTTTTTAAACACAAATCTTCCAATGTATTCGTCATTGATTTTGATAAATACACTGGTTTGGAGACTTTTATATTCATCATTTTCCAAACCAATAAATTTTGATGAACCAATTAAAACCAAAGTATTTTCAAAATTTGCAACAATTCCTTTTCCAGGAAGTTCTTCAAAATGATTGGTTTTTAAAATCAATTCGTTTTTAAAATATTTTGACAATTGTTTGCTTAAAGGATGATTAGATTGATTAACTGCTGATTTAATCCAAGTTTTTTGAGAAGTATTTAAATTTATTCCTTCAAAATAAATTTCACTTTCATCAGCTCTTGTAATTGTGCCTGTTTTATCAAAAACTACCGTATCGATTTTAGAAATGTCTTCTATTACAAGCGTATTCTTTAAATAAAATTGATACTTGCTAAAAATTCGCATCATATTGCCCAAAGTAAAGGGAGCCGAAAGTGCTGAAGCGCAAGGACATGTTATGATTAAAACAGCTGTTACTGCATTCAATGCAATAGAAGCATCATTTATCATCCAATAAACTCCAGTAATAGTTGAAATTAATAAAACAGCTATGGTAAAATATTTACTCAATTGATTAGACAATCCTTCGAATTTTCTATCATTTGGTTTTGTGAAAACCGACTCATTCCATAATTGGGTTAAATAACTTTGCGAAACTTCTTTTATAACTTCTACCTCAATGGCTTCGCCCATTTGTTTTGCTCCGGCAAATATTTTTTCACCTTCTTTTTTGGAAATTGACCGAGATTCGCCTGTAACAAAACTGTTGTTTATATTAGCTTTTCCTTTAATTAGAATACAATCAGCAGGAATGATTTCTTCATTTCGTATATAAAGTCTATCACCTACTTTTATTTCATTTAATGGTATGGTTTCCTCTTCTCCTTTTTTAAGGCGACTAACAGAAATGGGAAAATAAGACTTATAATCTCGATCGAAAGAAAGATTATCGTAGGTTTTTTGTTGAAAATATTTTCCTAAAAGAAGGAAAAAAACGAGCCCAGCTAATGAATCAAAAAAGCCTGGTCCAATACCTGCTAAAACCTCATACAAACTTCGGGCGAACAAAACGAAAATACCGAATGCTATAGGAATATCAATGCTTATAAATCTACTTTTAATGGCTACCCAAGCTGATTTAAAATAATCGCTTGCACAATAAAAAAATACTGGAATGGATAAAAGAATATTAAGAACATTAAAAAAACCAGCATATTGACTATAAAACTCCTGACTCATTCCTAAATAATCAGGCAAACTGATTAGCATTATATTACCAAAGGCAAATCCAGCAATACCAATTTTAAAAAGATAAGAATTGGAGCTAGTAACTCCTTTTTTTTCGCCACTTTCAAGCGATATGTTAGGTTCATAGCCCAAACTGCTTAAAAAAACTGCCAATTGTTTTAACCCAAAATCTTCTAATCTAAAGGTTACTTTCAATTCGCGTTTCATAAACTGCACTCTTGAATTGACGATAGAAGGATGCAATTTGTGTAAATTCTCTAACAACCAAATGCACGAACTACAATGAATTTGCGGCAAATGCAGCGTAATAATGGCAATTTCATTGTCTTTGAAATCGAGTAGTTTTTCAGCTATTTTTTCAGAATCTAAAAAATTGAATTTATCACTGTTTATTTCTTTCGGACTTATGCGAGATTTATCATCTAAGTCGTAATAGTTGCACATATCATTATCTGACAATAGCTCATAAACTGTTTTACAGCCTTTGCAGCAAAACGCATGGTTATCAAATTGTATTGATTCATCTTTTATGTCTTCCCCACAGTGGAAACAAGGGCTAACATCGACTTCAGTTGCAGTCATCTTCATCTTAATTGTGCTGCAAAGAAATATTGAATTCAATTGAACTCAAATGATATAAATCATTCATTTTTTTAAAAACCAACATATATTTTTTAAAAAGATGATGTTATTAATTAATATTTAGGCACAGATTTAAAGTTCAATTATTTCAGATTTTTGAAATGACTTGAAAATTTTAGAATGAATTATTTAGATATTGGGATTTGTGTTTTTTTAGCTCTCGGCATTTACCAAGGATTTAAAACAGGTTTTGTGGTAGGAATTGCCTCATTTGTTGCTTTAGGCTTGTCTATTTATGCTGCTTTTAAATTTTCAGATTTTTTTGGCGATCTATTACAAACTAATTATAAAATTGATGCTAGCGCTGTTCCAGTGCTTGCGTTTCTGCTCGTTTTTATTAGTGCATTAATTTTAATTCATATTTCTGCTCGATTAATGAAACAAACTTTAAAAATTACAGGCTTAAGTCTTCTTGATAGTATTGCTGGGGCGTTTTTTGGACTTTTTAAAACCTTCTTAATTTTAAGTGTAGTGCTTTTTTTTGTAAATCTCTTTAATGAGAAAAAACCTTTTATTCCTGAAAAACTGAAACAAGAATCTATTTTTTTTACGAAAATTGAAAGCTTAACACCTTGGTTTTTAGAAAAAATTGAAAACAAAGAAATGCTTGAAATTTACAATCGATTGGTAAATGAAATTAGCGAAGAGGAAGATTTAGAAACTAAGAATCATTAGAATACAAATCTGAAAGCATTAAATCCTCGTCTCTAATTTGAACACCCTCATTGAATAGTCTGAGCGCCATTTCAGTCCAATCGTTTTTTGAAAAAAAATAAGGTTCATAATGAAAAACATGATGAGAGTAATCATTTAAAATTATTCTAATAGACGGTGGAATTTTATCAACTGAACTTTGGAATACTAACTCCTTAATTTCTGACTTTTTAAAAACATTCTTTTTCCAAAATAAAAAGCTATTTCTGGCAGTAATAAAATTTGCACTTACGATAAAATAATTTTGAAAGTAAATAAAATGATATGCTCCTAATTTGAAAAACAGACCTATAATCAGATACAATTTAAACGAAAAAGCTAATGTTCCAAAAGAAATCAAAAGAAAAAGCCAAATGGTAAGTTTATCTAATGTAAACAGCGGTCCTTTATAAGTTTTAACCTCAGTTTCTGAATTTGTATTATAGTATTCTCTTTTACTGGAATTTGGAATACTGAATTTTAGTTGAGATAGATTAATTTTTTTTGTTTCTCTATCATATATATTTGTTAAAATTCGATTTAATTCATCTGAATTTTTATAATAGTCCAAATAAATATTTTCATAATCTCCATCTTTTAACAACAAAACAGTAGCCTCCTTCTCATATGCAAAAAGGAATATATTCATATTCCTCTTTCTTGAAATATGAATACTTTTTATTTTTTCCCATGGAACTGAAAAAGATTTAAAAATGGTTTTAAATTGAATTCCAGTTTTTGAAATGGTTATACTTGGAAAATTAGAAAGAGCAAAATAAATTGAATAACAAGCAAGAAGAAAAATTGGAGTACCTACTACCAAAAATGGAGTATGAAACAATGATTTCCCTTGCATTATATCCTCATAAAGCATATAAAAACCCAAACAAGCAATTAATCCTAAGAAAAGTCCAGTTGAATAATATTCAGTAAAAATCTTAAAGTTTCTTTTTAATTTGAAGGAATCAACCATTTCTCAAAAATAAAAAAAGCCGAAAAAAATCGGCTTTTATCTAATTTTTTTTTTGTTTCTATTAATCTAAAATAGCTTGAATTCCAGGTAAAACTTTGCCTTCAAAACATTCTAACAAAGCTCCGCCTCCTGTTGATACATAACTTACTTTATCATCTAAATTAAATTTATTTACAGCCGCAACCGAATCGCCACCACCCACTAAAGAAAAAGCTCCTTTTGCAGTTGAATCTGCAACTGAGTAAGCTATACTTTTTGTACCGTTGGCAAAGTTTTCCATTTCGAAAACGCCCATTGGACCATTCCATAAAATGGTTTTTGAATTCATGATAGTTTCATCAAATAATTGGATTGATTTTTTTCCAATATCCAAACCCATCCAACTTTCAGGCACATTTTGATCTGGAGTTTCACTGCGAGCTGCCTCATTACTAAATTTATCAGCAATTACTGCATCAAGCGGAAGCAAAAATTTCATTCCTCTGCTTTTAGCTCTATCCATAATTTCTTTTGCCAGCTCCAATCTATCCTCTTCACATAATGATGCGCCAATGTTATATCCTAAAGCTTTTAGAAAAGTAAATGCCATACCTCCGCCAATAATGATGTTGTCGGCTTTATCTAATAAATTTTCAAGAATTAAAATTTTATCTGAAACTTTTGCCCCGCCTAAAATAGCAGTGAAAGGTCTTTTTGTTTCATTTAAAACTAGGTTTACACTTTTAATTTCAGCAGCCATTAAGTATCCGAAACACTTCTTTTCTTTAAAAAACTGAGCCACAATGGTAGTTGAAGCATGTGCTCTGTGCGCAGTTCCGAAAGCATCGTTTACATAAATATCACCATGTTTTGATAATTTTTCTGCAAAATTGATATCCCCTTTTTCTTCTTCTGCATAAAAACGAAGATTTTCAAGCAATAAAACTTCTCCTGATTTTAATTTCGATGACATTTCAAAAGCGACAGTTCCAATACAATCATTAGCAAATTGAACTGGTCTGCTGAGTAAATTAGATAAATGTTTAACCACATGACTTAAGGAATATTTGCTTTCAGGTCCCCCTTTTGGTCGTCCTAAATGCGACATTAAAACTACTGAACCTCCATCACTTAAAATTTTATTAATCGTACTTAAAGCTGCCGTCATGCGGGTATCATCTGTTACCTCAAAAGTGGTTTTATCGAGCGGTACATTAAAATCAACTCTTATTAAAGCACGTTTTTCTTTAAAATTAAAATGATCGATAGTGATAAATTTTTCCATATTTCTTAAGCTATTTTGGGTGTTTCAAAAATAGAAATGCTTTATAAACTTTTTATTTTTTTTAAAAATTAAATTCATTCGAGCATTTCAAAAGCAATTTTTAATATTGTGCCATGCAATTCGAAAAAATAGTTGGGCAAAATGCAATAAAAAATAGACTGATTCAATCAGTAAAAGAAAATCGTATTAGCCATGCTCAATTATTTACAGGCAAAGAAGGTGTCGGTGCATTGCCTTTGGCTTTAGCATACTTACAAATGATTTTTTGTGAAAATCCAACAGAAAATGATAGTTGTGGCGTTTGCTCAAGTTGTGTAAAAATTCAAAAAGCCTCACATCCTGATATTCATTTTGTTTTTCCTTATGCCAAAAGCAAAACCGAGGACAATTTTAATCATCATATTGCCGCATTTAAGGAAGCAATGTTGCATAATACCTATTTAACCAAAAGTGATTGGGAAGAACATTTAGGGGTTGAAAACAAAATTTTGAGTATTTATACAAACGATAGTGATGAGCTTAATCGAGTTTTGGCTCTTAAATCGTATGAAGGCAAATACAAAGTAGCAGTTATTTGGCTGGCTGATAATATGAATACTACGACAGCCAATAAATTGCTTAAAATTTTAGAAGAACCTTATCCGCAAACATTATTTATTCTGATTGCAGAAAGTGCTGATAAATTATTACCGACTATTATTTCTAGAACTCAAAACATTCAAATTCCTGCGATTTCGGATGCCGACATGAAATTTGCTTTACAAAAAAACTACCAACTTTCATCAGAAGCCATAGATACGATTGTTGCCTTGTGCGAGGGCAATTGGAATGAAGCTCAAAAAATGAGTTCTGGTGGTTTTAAAAATGAATATTTACAGTTTTTTATCAATTGGATGCGTCAACTTTGGAAGTTTGAAGTAACGGAAATTATGTTGCTGATGGATTCATTTGTGGCTTTAGGAAGAGAAGGTCAAAAAAACATGTTTTTATATTGTTTACACTTGGTGCGAGAATGTTTACTCATGAATTATTCAGAAGTACAAACAGGCAGAGCAAATCCAGAAGAACTTGTTTTTTTAAAAAAATTCTTTTTATACATCAACGATAATAATGTGATGGACATTTCTAAGGAATTTAATGAGGCTATTTTTCATGTTGAAAGGAATGCAAATCCTAAAATTTTATTTATTGATTTAAGCGCCAAGCTTGCAAAATTATTAAGACAAAAAAGCCAATAGATAAATTAATTTTTTAAGAATTTATTACCCATTGCATGCATTAAGTTTTCTAAATTTGGCAAATTTTGAGATAGAAATGCTCGACATAAAGTTTTAAATACTATTTTGAGCAATTATTTATTAACCATTATCGCTTTTTGAGCGAAAAATATATAGAGGAGTAAAGATATGGGTTGTGGATCATGTTCAACCGGAGGCTGCAAAACAGGCGAAAATGGCCTTCCAAAAGGTTGCAAAAGCAACGGTTCGTGCGGAGTTGGAGGATGCGGAAGTAAATTAGATGTTTTCGATTGGTTGGCTGGAATGGAGTTGCCATATGGAGTTAAACAATTTGAATGCGTAGAAGTTAGGTTTAAAAATGGAAGAAAAGCCTTTTTTAAAAATCACGAAAATTTAGAATTATTTACTGGTGATGTGGTGGCAGTAGAATCATCGCCTGGGCACGACATTGGTGTAATTTCTTTGACCGGAGAATTGGTTCGTTTGCAAATGAGAAAGAAAAAAATTGATGTAAACGCCCCTGAAGTAAAAAAAATATACCGAAAAGCAAGGCCAGCAGATATTGAAAAATGGCACGAAGCGCAAAAATTGGAAGAAGAAACCATGTACAAAGCGCGCACAATTGCAGTTAAGTTGAACCTTCAAATGAAAATTTCGGATGTAGAATATCAAGGAGACAAAACCAAAGCCACATTTTTTTATACTGCTGATGACCGCGTTGATTTTCGTGAACTCATTAAACTTTTAGCAGAAGAATTTAGGGTTAGAATTGAAATGCGTCAAATTGGAGCCAGACAAGAATCTAGCAGATTAGGTGGAATTGGATCTTGTGGACGTGAGCTATGCTGTTCTACTTGGTTAACTGACTTTAGATCTGTTACAACTACAGCGGCTCGTTATCAACAATTGGCCTTAAATCCTTTAAAATTGGCAGGACAATGCGGCAAACTTAAATGTTGTTTAAATTATGAGTTAGACACCTATTTAGATGCGTTAAAAAATTTCCCTGAAACTGAATCGCAGTTGAAAACAGCCAAGGGGAATGCATTTCATCAAAAAACCGATATTTTCAAAAATATTATGTGGTATTCTTATTCTGAAAATCCAAATATTTTTATTGAAGTTAAAACTGAAAGAGTAAAAGAAATTATTGAATTAAATAAAAAAGGGATTTTACCAGAAGAATTAGTTGAAGGGCCAAGTTTTAAAGCAACACAAAGATTGCGAGAGCCTGATTTTGAAAATGTAGTTGGGCAAGATGACATTCATCGTTTTGATAAAGCCAAAAACAACAATCAACAAAAAAGAAATCAAAACAATCACCCATCGCAAAGAAATAATAATCAGCGACCCGACAATAGAAATCGTCCTCAAAATCAGCAAAATGCAAGTCAAGAAAGACCTGCAAAAACCACTGAAAATCAAAACAATAATTCACCAAGACCTGATAATAGAAACAGACCGCCTCAAAACACAAACAAAGCAGCCAATAATGAATCAAATGAAGGCGAAAACCAAATTGTAAATCAAAAACAACATAACAATCACAAAAGAAGACATCATAATAACCGAAAACCAAATCCAAATAATCCCAATAAACCCGACAATAATGAAAACGCCTAATTACCTCTATGCGATTTTTTTATTTACCTTTTTATTCAGCGCCTGCGTTGAAGATAGATTCTTTGAAAAAAATGTAGCTATACCAGATGGATCATGGGCAATAGATTATAGACCAGAATTTATTGTAGCTGTTGATGATACTTTAACTAAATATAATTTCTATGTAAATATTAGAAATTCAGGAACTTACCCATATAGTAATTTATATTTTTTTATTAAAACCATGTTTCCAGATGGCAGATTTGCCATTGATACAGTTGAATGCACACTAGCAGATGAGCAAGGAAAATGGCTTGGTAAAGGTTCTGGAGACATTATTGATCATCAAATAATGTTCAAAATGAAAACAGCGTTTCCATTAAAAGGTAATTATACCTTTTTGTTTGAACAAGGTATGCGTGAAAAAGAATTGAAACACATATTGGATGTAGGATTAAGGATTGAGAAATTTGAACAAAAATAATTTCAATTGAAAAATAGTTTCAGAAAATACATCATCCGATTTTGGATACTTGTATTAGGGTTATTACTAGCTCCTATTTTAATATTTTGGTTAGCATCTGTTGGCGCATTGGGCGAAATGCCCGACATATCCGAACTTCAAAATCCTAAGTTTAACTTAGCCTCAGAAATTTATTCAGAAGATGGTGAAATTATTGGAAAATACTACACCGAAAATCGAGTAAATATTAAGTATCAAGAAATTTCGCCCAATGTAGTAAACGCATTAATTGCTACCGAAGACGCACGTTTTTATGATCATGCTGGAATAGATTTTAGACGTGCATTTACCGCTGCTTTATTTCTAGGAAGTAGAGGTGGTGCCAGCACTATTACTCAACAATTGGCCAAAATGCAGTTTCATGGCGAAAGAGGAAATATTGTAGAACGACTCATTCAAAAAATTAAAGAATGGGTTATTGCATTTCAATTAGAAAGTAATTACACCAAAGAAGAAATTTTAACCATGTATCTCAATCGTTTTGATTGGATAAACAATGCAGTAGGTTTAAAATCAGCAGCGAAAATATATTTCAGCACCACACCCGATTCATTAAAAATTGAAGAAGCTGCAGTTTTGGTAGGAATGGCCAAAAACCCTTCCTTATATAATCCAAAAAGAAAAAACAACGCTGAAAATGCCCTCAATCGCAGAAACGTGGTTTTGTATCAAATGACTCAATTTAATAGTCCTTTTACAAATGAACCATTTTTAACCACTGAACAATTTGATTCGTTAAAACAATTGCCCCTTGAATTGAAGTTTCAGCGCGATGACCACAACAGCGGTTTAGCTACTTATTTTAGAGAATATTTGAGACCAGAATTATTAAAATGGTGCCGCGACAATAAAAAACCGGATGGTAGCCCTTACAACTTATATAGAGATGGCTTAAAAATTTATACCACAATCAACTCTAAAATGCAGCAATATGCTGAAGAGGCCGTAAATGAGCACATGCCAAAACTCCAAGCAGACTTTTTTAAAGAATGGAAAGGCAGAAAAAACGCTCCATTTTATAATATGAATCAAAAAGAGATTAATGATTTGATGGAAACTTCTATTAAACGATCTGAAAGATATAGAGTGTTAAAAGAAGCTGGAAAATCATGGAATCAAATCAAGGAAAATTTTGAAACACCCGTTCCAATGTCATTATTTTCATGGGAAGGAGAAATAGATACTGTAATGACCCCAAAAGATTCCATTTTGTGGGCTAAATTTTTCTTAAGAACTGGATTTATGGCTATGGAACCACAAACAGGTCAAATAAGGGCTTGGGTTGGAGGAATAAATTACAAACATTTTAAATACGATCAAGTAAAACAAGGTCGCAGACAAACGGGCTCAACTTTCAAACCATTTGTTTATGCCTTAGCTATGCAAGAAGGTTGGTCGCCATGTTATGAAGTTGCCAACACACCCGTTTCTTTCGATTTACCAGAAGGTGGTGTTTGGACACCCCAAAATTCAAACCATCAATATGGTGGCGTTGTAACATTAAAAGAAGGCTTGGCAGAATCGATGAATACGGTTACAGCTTATTTAATGAAGCAGTTTGGCCCGCAGGCAGTAGTTGCTATGGCTCGCAAATTAGGTGTAACTAGCCCTTTAGATCCTGTTCCTGCACTTTGTTTAGGTGTTGCAGACTTAAGCGTTTATGAAGTGGTTGGTGCCAATAGTACTTTTGCCAACAAAGGTGTTTGGATTGAACCTAATTATTTAACACGTATTGAAGATAAAAACGGTAATGTTTTGGCTGAATTTATTCCTAAAAGAAACGAAGCCATGAGCGAAGAAGCAGCTTATTTAACCTTAAACTTGATGGAAGGTGTTGTGCAATATGGAACAGGTGTAAGGTTGAGATATAAGTATGGTATTAACACACCCATAGCAGGAAAAACCGGAACTACTCAAAATAACTCAGATGGCTGGTTTGTTGGCCTAACCCCAGAATTAGTAGCTGGAGCTTGGGTTGGTGCAGAAGATAGAGGTGTGCATTTTAGGTCAACTGCATTAGGACAAGGAGCAAATACTGGTTTACCAATTTGGGCTTTATTTTTCAAAAGAGTGTATGCTGACCCAGATTTAAAAATTTCGAGAGGAGCTTTTGAAAAACCTTCTGTGCCAATATCAGTAGAAACAGATTGTAAAAAGTATAAACAAGAAAATAAAACTAACGACATCAATCAGTTTGATCCTTTTAAATGATTAATTCTTATGAATAAGGTTGTAAAAAATGCTGATGAAGCAATAAAAGATATAAAAGCTGGCTCAACAATAATGTTTGGTGGTTTTGGATTATGCGGCATACCTGAAAATTGCATTAATGCTTTGACTAAAAAACCTGAAATAAATCAAATTACGGCTATTTCAAATAATGCAGGAGTAGATGATTTTGGTTTAGGATTACTGTTGCAAACGCGCCAAATCAAAAAAATGATTTCATCTTATGTAGGTGAAAACGCTGAGTTTGAAAGACAGATGTTGAGCGGTGAATTAGAGGTTGAACTTGTTCCTCAAGGAACTTTAGCTACTCGCTGTATGATGGCTGGCTATGGCATTCCTGCATTTTTTACTCCAGCTGGTGTTGGTACCGAAGTAGCTGAAGGAAAAGAAACCAGAAATTTTGGAGGAAAAGAATATTTAATGGAAATGGCTTTTGATGCCGATTATTCTATTGTTAAAGCTTGGAAAGGTGATACCATGGGAAATTTAATTTTTAATGGAACCGCCCGCAATTTTAATCCAATGATGGCCATGGCAGGAAAAATTTCGATTGTTGAAGTAGAAGAATTAGTTGCACCAGGCGAATTAAATCCAAATGAAATTCATGTTCCGGGTATTTATGTTCATCGAATTTTTAAAGGTGAAAATTATGAAAAGCGAATTGAGCAGAGAACTGTAAGAAAACATTAATTGTATTCTTAAAACTTACACATCGCTGTATTCGCTCACATCAAAAATTCAAAAAAATTATGTTATCTAAAGAACAAATAGCACAAAGAATAGCCCGAGAATTAAAAGACGGCTATTATGTAAACTTAGGAATTGGTATTCCAACTTTAGTAGCCAATTATATTCCAGATGGAATAAATGTGGTTTTGCAATCAGAAAACGGTTTGTTAGGCATGGGTCCATTTCCTTTTGAGGGAGAAGAAGATGCCGATATGATAAATGCAGGCAAACAAACTATAACTACTTTGCCAGGATCAGCCATTTTCGATTCGGCTATGAGCTTTGGTATGATTCGCAGTGGCAAAGTCCATTTAACTATTTTAGGTGCCATGGAAGTAAGCGACACAGGCGATATTGCCAACTGGAAAATTCCGGGAATGATGGTAAAAGGAATGGGTGGCGCTATGGATTTAGTGGCCTCAGCGAAAAACATTATTGTGGCCATGCAACACACCAATAAAAAAGGCGAATCGAAACTTTTATCTAGTTGCACATTGCCTATAACAGGATTAAAATGTGTAAAAAAAATTGTTACTGATATAGCCGTTTTAGAAGTAACTCCTGATAGAGGTTTTAAATTATTAGAACGAGCACCCGGAATTAGTGTTGAAGAAATTTTGGCCAAAACTGCCGGAAGAATTGTGGTTGAAGGCGAAGTTCCTGAAATTCAATTTTAATTAAAATTTAAAAAGCCCTTAAAAGGGCTTTTTTTATTCCAAAATTTCTTGCACTCTTCCTATTTGACCATCTTCTAGTCTAACTTTAATACCTCTATGATGTTTGGGTGCACTGGTCAATAAATCTTTTACTATTCCCTCTGTTAAAGCGCCTGATCGTTGATCTTTTTTTAAAATAATGTTTACCCTGAGTCCAGGTTTTATGTTAGAGCGAAGTGTATGCGGCATGATTTGATTTGTAATAAAAAAATAGTCCCGACAGGAATCGAACCTGTATCAAATGTTTAGGAAACACTTATTCTATCCATTGAACTACGGGACCAAATTTGGAAGCGCGAATATAAAAATTATGCTATCAAAATAGAAAAGAGAAACTTTAGTCAAAAAAGCGAAATTCAATTCTATTATCTAAGAATCATGTTAATAATAATATTTTGAAATATTTGCCTTTTAATCAATATTTTTTGGCACCACCAATAAAGGAATTTCAGCTTCGTAAGCAAAGGTTTTTGACTCGCTATGGCCAAATAAGTCTTTTAATAAACCTCTTTTTTGATGGTAAATGGCCAATAAATCGCATTTATGTTTGTGCAGAAATTGTTCTACTCCCAAATAAACGCTTTCATTTTCTTGAATTTCGAATTCAATTTTTTTGTAGTCCATTTTTTTTCGCCACAAAATTTCGGTTTCTGTTAAGTCAATATTTATGCTCTTTTCTTGGCTTTCGTTAATGTGTAAAGCTGTAACTTTTGCATTAAACAAACGTGCAATAGCAACTGCGATTCCTAATTCATGTTCAGCTTCGTTTAAATCGCAAGCATAAACAATATGATTTATAAAATAATTTTTGTTGTAGTTTTCAGGGACTATCAAAACTGGCATAGAACCATTGTTTATTAAATCAGCAGAATTGGAGCCAATAAGCGCTTTTTTTAATCCACTTGCTCCTTTGGTGCTGGTTATGATTAAATCGAAATCATTTTCTTTGGCATAATTCACCACAACTGACGATATATTGCCAAAACGAATTGTTGATTGAGGTTTGGTGGTTAGCTTGTTATGTTCTGTAAATTCATCTAAAAACTTTAGCATTTTTCTTTCAGCCTCTATTTTCATTAAATCTTGCACTTGAGCTAGGATATTTTCAGCCGTTCCATCGATGTAGATGGCATGGATAAAACATAAATTGATATTCAATTTATGAGCAATCATTAATGCATATTGATTGGCAATTTTTGAATTGTCAGAAAAATCTGTAGCAACTAAAATTTTAAAATTCTGATTCATGGTATTTTTCTTCGAATTTGAAACTATTTACCATTATTCAAAATGATAAATATCAAGTTTATAAAACTTTAGCTGCTGGCAATGAAAGCAGAGGCACATTTGTTTGATAGGCCATTTCAATAGTTATATCACGAGAAAAAATTCTTTCAAATAAATCATGTTTTTTTGGTATTAAAACCAGCATTGAGGCATTGTAAGTGTCAGTTATTTCATTAATGCCATTTACCAAATCTTCTTGTTGATAGATGTGAAATGAATGATTACTAGCAGCTAAAATTTCAGAAATTTCCTGTTTACTATTTTCCATTTCTGTAAAATCAATTACTGTTCTGCTGCTTTTGATATAAAATATTAGCACTTCCGAATTAAAATTTCTACTCAATTCAGCCAATGGAATAAGCGATTGATGTGGATTCATGTTATTATAATCAGTAGCAAAAACAACCGTTCCAAATCCCTGAAAATTGGCTGCCTCGGGAACTGCTAAAACTGGACAAATCATTTTTTTAATAATCTCAGCTGTATTGCTTCCCATAATTACTTTTTTCAATCCACTAGCTCCTTTGGTTCCCATAACTAGCAAATCTATTTCAAGTTCATTAACCAACTGTTCTAAAGTTTCAATTACATCGCCCATTTTGCTAACTGTTTCACAAACAACAGGCCCTAGACCTTCGTTCAATGGATTAAAGTAAGTGATTTTATAATCTTGTAATTCTGCGTCATTTTTTTCTTGTTCAGCAGCCAAAAGTGCTTCATATTTTTCGCCAAAAACATAGGGTGGTAAAACCAATTCTTTAGCAATATGAACTAAATAAATTTTCGCGTTTAGCTGAGCAGCAATGTTTATTGCAAAGTTTAAGGCATTTCCAGCATTATCGGAATAGTCTGTGGGTACAAGAATTTTTTTCATGGCTTACATTTAAAGCGTTTGGAATAAAAATTTTGGCAAAGGTAGCCAAGCCTTTTTAATAAGTATTAAAACATTGAGAAATTTTGAAGCAAGAATTATATGAAGAATATATTTTATTCAAAATTTCCTTTTAGCTTTTAAAAGGAGCGCTTTTAAACTGATATTTTAAATGAGCTGTGGATAAAAATTTCTGATTTTGTTATCAAAGTCAAGTTATGGTGATTTTTTTAATATGTCAATATATGACGCACATTTTATGGCTAATGAATCATGAGGGTTTATGGCAATGATTTGTTGAAAAGCATTAATGGCGGCATCTTTCTTACCAACCATATTGTAATAATAACCAAGATTGAATAATAAAATAGTGTTTTCTGGAGACAATGCTGCACCTTTATTTAACTCTTCAATTGCTTCATAATATTTTCCTTTGCTCCCAAAGTTGTTTATGGCATTATTGATATAATAAGAAGTAAATAAACCAGGAAGATCAGGATGTGTAGGATATTGTTGTTTTGCTGTATCCCAATCTTGTTTGGCATTTACTAAATCACCTAGTTGAAAAAAAACATTTCCCCTGTTGATATAAGCCAGCGTATAACCTGGATATATCGCAATGGCTTTATTAAGATAGTACATTGCCTTGTTTAACACCTCTCTTTTAGCTGTTTCATTGATTTGCAAAGGCGCTAATTGAAGATAAGCATTGCCTGCGTTTGCATTAGTAACAGCACTATTTTCTGCCACCATTACATCTTTTCTATACAGTGTGCTGTTGCTTTCCCAATCTCGGTTTCGAGCCCTCGTTTTTGCACCGGTTAACACCAATAATAAAATCATCAATGCTGCAAAACTCAAATTTGCAAGGTTTTTCGACTTCATTTTTTGATACCCCAAATAGATAAAATAAGCAACTGCAATACTGAATCCAAGTGAAGAATGATAAATTAAACGTTCGCCCATGGTGGCTCCAATACTGAAAAACAGGTTTGAAATCAGCAAAAGGTTGAACAAGTATATAGCAATGGCTATAGCCAATATATGTCTTTTTTTAGTGAGGAATACTAAAGCCACTGATAAAAAAACGTGAAAGATTAACGACATCCACATCACTAAATCGGTGATATTTACATAAGGTATTTGTTGATACGAATAGTCAACGCTTAAAGGATGGGGAAACAACAACAATTTTAGGTAATGAAGCAATGTAGCTATTTTTGTAGCGATAATTTGGGTGCCGCTAGCAAGCATGTAAGGGTTGTTTAGTAATTCATTTTCTTCCTGGCCGCTATTAATAGGTACAAAGGAATGGCGAATAAAAATATAAAGAACGAACACTCCAATAAAGGGTAAACCCTTTTTGAAGGAATCTATTAAAGTAGATTTTTTAACCACATAGAACATGAGGGGAATTATTAAAATAAGATTCACCGCGTACTCTTTAGACAATAATGCTAAGAAAAAGAAAAACATGGCCAACACCAAGCTCAGTGGTTTATGTCTCTCCGCATAAAAGTATGTATTGATTAAAGTAAGGATTATGAACAACATTGATAAAATTTCATCGCGGCTCTTAATATTTGCCACTACTTCCGTATGAATGGGGTGTATTGTAAATAAAAATACACTTAAAAATGCCATCAATGGCTGAGCTGGGAAAACCACTTTCCGAAAAAAGTACAGCAACAAAATAACAGACAATATATATAATAGTACATTATTGACGTGCTGCACATAAATTAAATTGGGATCATTCTCTGAATAAGTCTTATCAGAAACGCTGTGCGTTTTGCCAAAAATCTGTTGTTCTAAAGCATAGGTTACTAATGCTAAGGGCCTGTATCTTCCCCCGCTTAATTGATTATTTGCATTATATCGATTATAATAACTCTCAAAAACATCAGAGGTTAATAATTTTGGAATTCCAGCCACTCCTTGGTTAACGGCTTCGTTTTTATCAATAATTAAAAAATCATCTACCGCATAACCATTGCGAAAGGTGTTGGCATAAAAAACAAAACAAATCAAGGTAAGAAAAGCCGACTGAATCCAAAAATTGGTTAAAAAAGAGGTTTCTTTTGATGGTGCCGATAAATGGCGGTGCACTGCTGATGGTTGTTTATTGTTGTGTTGCTCAGTTTTAGTTTTGTTCTTTGCCATATGAATCAAATATATTAAATAGTTCTTAATTAGATTGAAAGAACTAAACAGGTTTTATTAATGGCTTTCATGATCTATTAAACTCTTTGAAAGACTGATAAAATTGATTTCAGGCTATTTTTGAATTTACATTTTTAACCTTCCAAAATCATATAGATTTAATTAAACAGCCAAAGAAATTTTCTTTACCTAATAAAACCCTACATACCGAGCAAAAATATCGTTTTTGTGATTTATTTAAATTTTATCTAAAATGACTATTATTTCCTAAGGCTCTAGCGTATTTTTCGATAAGGTATTTTACTGAAACAAGCTCCAACTAATGATAAACAAACCTAGGCTTCAATTATCCTTATTTAAGTCGTTGATTTTTTCTTTCGAAAAACTTTTACCCACCCACACGAATTGCAACAGCACAATGGAACGACACAATTAATGAAGTGGAATTTACTGGATACCTCCTAACTCAAAATGCTCAAATAAATAGGGTTTTAAAGACAATTGTATGCAAAGCCAAAACAATAGTTAAATTTGAGAGAATTATACTATGAGATAAATTTTTATGCCGACACCTAATTTAATATACAACTCTAAATTCAGTTCTCCTATTTTTATTATGAGCCTCATCATTGCATGATTTGCAATCCTTACAAGTTTCTAAAGGTCGATTTGCACCAAATCCTTTGCCGGAAACTCTCTCAGGATTGCTAATTTTTGACTTTATGTAATCAGCACTACTTTTAGCTCTTGCATCAGATAGTTTTAAATTAGCATTCGCATTTCCCCGACAATCGGTATGAGATTCAACTTGCAATTTCATATCCTCATTATTATTTAAAATTTGAACAATTTTATCCAATTCTATTTTGGAAGCATCACTAATTTCGGAACTGTTTACTTCAAAATAAATTGGTTTTAAATCAATCAATTTAGCTAAATCTGCTCCTGCAGCTAATGGTTGCATTTCAATTTCTTTGTCTAAAAACTGCATTACATTAATTGGATCAAAGCCCTTTACCATTGTCTTTAAGTTAGCTGATGCGGTAACGTATCCTTTTCTTTCGAATGTTACCATTTCTAAAATTTCTTGTCCAATTTGTTTGCCGCTTAATTTTAGATCAAAAAAACCGTTTTTATCTGTTGAGAGTTGATTATCCCCTATTTTAACTTTTACTCCTTCTATCACCTCACCCGTTTGTTTGTCCTTTATAGTACCAAAAAGTGAAAGAATTTTAGGTGTTAGTTTAAAAACTTCTTTTTTCTCTGATGCATTAATGCTATGAGTTAAAAGTTCATAATTAGGATTTAATGCCTCTATTTGGTAAGGGATTCCTTCAATCAATTCAAATATTATTGTTCCATTGTTTATCGTTTTATTAATCACTTCACCTGACTGTTTGTTACTTAGTTTAACAGTGGCATTATTAATTAATTCATTGGTATTTGCATCTCTAAATTCAGATTCATAAGAAAATTTAATGACCGATTTCATTGGTTCTTTTTCGGGCTCAACCTTTTTTATTTTTTTTGTTTTACAAAATTTATAAGCAAGTAAAAATTCATGCGAGCCCGCGCTTATTCCATTTAAGTTACTCATTCCAGCATCGTAAGCATAGGCAACTGTAAATTTGTTGAAAGAATAGTTTACTGAAGCTATTAGACCGTTCCTGCTTCTATAACCCGCTGAAAATCCGATAGTTTTATTGTACTCAAAACTGAGCATAGCGTCTAAAATTTCTCCAAAACTTGGAATAGAACGATAAATTAAATAGGGTTTGATGGCCATTTTTGAATTTATATCGTAATTATAGGCAGCATGCAGATTTAAATAACTTTCAATATTTAAAACTTGACTTTCTTTAGCAATCTCAAATGATGGATCAGAGCTAAAAAAACGTGGTATTGCTAAACCTACTTCAAAATTGTTAGATTGCAATAACAAGCCAAAGTCTGCAAAAACTCCATGCTGGTTTTGCCTATTTTGGTTCACTAAATCGCCTTGATCAAAAACAAATAAATTGGAGCTATTAAAACCGAACACATTGTATCCTAAACTAAGTGATGGACTTAACTTTGTTTTTTGGTTTAGCATTAGATGATACGCAAAAGTAAAATCCAAATCAGTACTGCGAAGAATACCTGCTTTCCAATGATTAAAGTTAACCCCAAAACCTAATTTTTGAGAAATAGGCAATTGTATTTGCAAGGCAGAATTAATGGGTGCGCCATTAACCCCTAGCCATTGATTTTTTTGCTGACCAAAAACTTTAACACATGAGTCGTTTCCAGCAAATGATTTATTTAAACTAAATTCATTTACATGCAGCAAACTACTTTGAATTCTTTGCTGAGCCTGAGCTTTTGCAACAATTAAGAGGAAAAATATATAGATTATTCTTTTCATAATTTTTATATCTGAATGTTAGCGAATTAAAATTAGGGTGCCTTTTTTTTCAAAACCTTCGCATTTTACTTGATAATAATAGTCGCCATCGGGAAGATTTTGATTATTGAAAGTGCCATTCCAGTCGTTTTGATAAGCTTTGGTATTGATCATTTCTCTTCCAAAACCATCAAAAATTCGAACCAAACAGCCTTGCAGCGATTGCTCTGGAAAAATTTTCCAAGTATCATTTAAACCATCACCATTCGGTGTAAGCATATCTGATATGTTTAACTTCTTTTCAACCTGAAGTATCATTTCATCTTGGTTAACACAACCGTTTTCATCAGTGCCAGTTATGGTATAAACAATGGAATTGAATGCCTGAAAGCCGGTTTTTTCATCCATTGGATTTATTAAATTACTAGTAGGCGACCAAAGTAAATTAGTTCCATTTGACACTTGTCCATTTAAATTTCCAAATGCTCCAGATTCAATAATAATATCCTCACCTGCACTAACTTCTGGTAATTCATACACCACAGTTAATACAGAAATTGGTGAACTAAAACATCCTGCGGAAAAGGTTCGAGCATAGTATGTTTTTTGGTAAACAAAATTAAAAGGTAAGGTTAAAGTGCTATTTTCTTCTTTTACACTATCCAAGCTTAAATCATTGAACCAAAAAACCCTTTTTCCGCCTCCATTAGCAATAATTTCATTAGCAAAAGGAATGTTTAAACATGTTTCTGTTTCGCTATTATTCAAACTTGGAGACTCAGGAAGTTCTTTCACCAAAACAATAACTTGCGATGTTTTTTTACAACCATTAGTACCCGTACCTATAACTATGTAAGTGTTGCTGCCTATTACTGCTGGAACAAACCATGAGTTATTTAAGTGATTAATTGGATTTATCCATTGATAATTAACCCCATTTGAAGCATTCAACAAAACTGAATCGCCTTCGCAAACTATAGTTTTATCAACCTCAATGCTTATTTCTGGTAATGGCAATACAGTTATCAAAATACTTGCTGTATCTGAACAATTAGGGCCGTCAAAGCCAATAACAGTGTAAACTCCAGTTGTAATTGGAACAAAACCAATACCATTGCTAATACCATTGTTCCAGCTATAGTTATTAGCACCTGTGGCGTTTAAGATTACAGTATCTCCTGCGCAAACCTCAACACTGCTTGCATTTATGCTTAACACGGGAGGATTTGGACATGACTGAGCCCAAATTTTTCCAGAAATACTCAACAATCCTAAAATGATTATTATTTGAATTTTCATATTATACTTTCTTTTTTTATTGAATAATGATTTTTTCTATATGCTGATTTTTTCCATCAAACAATCGAATTATATACATTCCTTTAGGGAAAAATTGTAAGTCGAGTGAGGTTTGGCTTGAAATAACTTCTTGTCCAAAAATTACCTTTCCATAAACATCATATACCTCAAGATTTAAAACTGATTGATAATTATGCTCCAATTGCATTAAACCTCTATTAGGATTGGGATAAATTTTTACCCCAAACTTATTCTGAATATTATCTTCAACTTCAGTAGGAATATAACACTGAACTATTACCAATTCTGTTGAATCGCTGCTGCTACAACCATAAATATCTTGATATTGATAGCTGATAATATGATTTCCAACACCAGCATTAAAAGTTGAAAGAACATTGCCATTGATACCCGGCCCAACATATAAACCTCCAGCGGGAGTTGCATTTGGACAAGCTATAATTTCATCCTCCACACATATTGGATTATCAAAATTACCTATCATCACGATTGGGTTGGCCCTAACTTGTAGGTTAATCTGATTTTCATAAACACATCCTTCATTGGTTGTGTAGGTATATTTAACATCATAATACCCAAAAGGAACTGATTGTGGAAAAAATTGTCCACCAATTACCCCTAAACCACTAAACTGACCGCCTGATGGAATTGCCGTTAAATTAAATGCCTCATCACTCTCACAGATATTGCCAGGATTACTTATAATCAATTGTAGATAAGGATAAACTTCTACTTCGAAAGCAGATTGACTGCTATTTCCGGCTATATCAATTACTTCAAAAATATTGGAGGTTGTTCCAATTGGGAATACAGAGCCAGATGGCAAACCTGCAATTTGAATAATGGTATCGACTGTGCAATTATCGCTTCCTGAAACTACAAATTGAACTGATGCTCCTAAGTCGTTTTCAGCACAAACTGAAATTGGGGCAGGAAGTAAAAGTTGAGGTTTTATGGTATCAATTACAGTTACCACTGCATTAGCGCTTGAGCTATTGCCATTTACATCTGTTACAGTTAAAACAACATTATTTGCTCCTACATTCACACAATTGAAACTCGTTTGGTTTAATGATAAAGATTGAATGCCACAAGCATCTGTTGAATTGTTATTAACTGCCGCAGCAGTTGTATTTGCATTACCTGCTACATTTAAATATATACTTAAGTTTTGCGCTTGCGCTAATGGTTTTATGGTATCAATTACAGATACCACTGCGTTAGCGGTTGAGCTATTGCCGTTTGCATCTGTTACTGTTAAAACAACATTATTTGCTCCAACATTCACACAACTGAAACTAGTTTGACTTAATGATAAAGACTGAATGCCACATGCATCTGTTGAATTGTTATTAA
>Ga0075157_10000094_pt1 | contig 92647 bp, 79 predicted proteins | sample JI81BgreenDNA_FD_70967 | JGI IMG/M metagenome (GOLD analysis project Ga0075157, IMG submission 70967) | Wastewater effluent complex algal communities from Wisconsin, to seasonally profile nutrient transformation and Carbon sequestration -... | ecosystem: Engineered > WWTP > Effluent > Algae...
TGGATTTGTTGGCTCAAAACAATCTGTTATTTCTGTTTTTTTGCATTTGCAACCCAAAACATTGATAAGCAAAAGTATAATTCCCAAAAAAGACATATGCTTGTTCATGATAAATAGAATTAAATGTTGCACTTAGAGTTTGTATAGCGAAAAATATTTATTTTTTCTTTAAAAGCTCTATTTCTTTGTTCATTTCAATAAGTCTCAGTGTCAATTGCTCAATTTGTTCTAGCAATGCCGCTTGATTTTCAACAATATTCACACCCTGTTCTTTTACTTCATTGGCTGATTTTACACCCGGTAAATGTTTGTTTTCAAGAATATAGGCTTCTAAATCTTTTAAAGACAGCATTTTGTAATTAGATTCAAAAACATAATCAGGCCAATTGACTTGTAAATCAACAATTATTTCACGAGCATAAGTTTTCCCATTATTGGCATTAACAGTAAAAACTTTGTAATAACTTCCATCTTTATCCGTGCCCAATTCTAATATGTTGCCCGCATTGGTAGTTCCAAATTTCCCTGCCTTTATTTTTAAACCTTTGCTCACATTAGCATTATTTTCAAAAAAGCCCAACCAGTCACTTATGCTTTCAGATTTCACATGTAATTTGGCAGATGGAGTAATGTTTCCAATAAAGATGTTTCCATTACTGTGCACACCAAAACGTTTATGAACTTGTCCTGAAACTCTTTGATGAAAATTTATGCTTCCAGCTTGGGTTAAAAAACCAATGCTTGCATTATCTTCCCATGATGTCATTAATGTGTTGGCTCCTGTTAATTTAATTGAAAAGCCATCCATAGTTCCTGACCCTGTATTGGTATGAGATAATCTTAATCCTACACAGTATTGATCTATTGGATCTCCATTTTCGGGAGGAAGACCTTCTTCACCATTACAAATCGTGGTTTGGTGTAAATGTAATTTATCAATTGGATTATTTAAACCTACTCCTAACGTTCCGTTATTGTTAAAAATGGAATGAAAGGTATTATTGGTTTTGACTGTTAAAGGAACATTATTAATAGTTCCAAGCCAATTGGTTGAGGTAATACCTGAATTACCATTTAAGTTCCATTGAGCTTTTGATTCTAAAATTGTTGCAACAACCAAAATTGCAGCAATAATCAAGTTGTTTTTGTTTAGCATAGGGTATTTATTTAATTATTAATATTTACATATCATCTGTTTTTAAAAGAAATTTACCTATAATAGGAAAGCTTTAATAAATTAAGGAAAGATAAATATAAAGGCAAATAAACAAATTAAACTATTGAAATTTAAAATTTTTTTAGACTAATTTGCCACAGATAATATTATTTTGCTACTTTTAGTGGCATGATAAACATTGGAGATAATATAAAAAAATTTAGGGAGTTGAAAAACATGACCCGTGAGACTATGGCATCTGAACTAAATATGAGCCTTAGCGGTTATTCCAAAATAGAAAGAAATGAAGTTGACTTAACACTTTCAAGGATAAACGAAATATCAAATATTTTAGAAGTAAGTGTTTCTCAAATTTTAAATTTTGATGCTACACAGGTTTTCAATGTAAATAATAATAACTCCGTTCAAGGTTTAGGTGCAAAAGCTGAAAATATAAATTTTTACACTGATGATTATAAAGAAAAATACATTAAATTATTAGAGGCAGAGATTGAAAGACTTAAAGAGCAAAACAAATAACTCCTTAAATAAATTTAAGAAGCTTAAAATTTAGATTGGCTAAACAAAAAAAAAGACGGCTAAAAAGCCGTCTTTGTCCATCTTCAAGTCCGTAAAAATTTAAAAATCCTAGAAATGTAATGTTAAATTGATTCTTCCACCACCTAAGTTGTCAGTATCAATTCCAAAAGCATTGTTTCCACCTGTTTTGAATGTTCTTGATTTAACAGCTGGAGTTGCAGCGGCAGCATCCCATTCTTCAGTTGTTCTTTCACCTTCACCTGTAGTGTTGAAGTTTAATCCCCAACCGTATTCAACACCAATTGACATTTTAGAAGCGAAGAAATATTCAGCTCCAACAAAACCTCTTAATGTTAAACCAAACTGGCTGCCATTTTTACTTTCTGTAGTAAATTCGCCAGCACCACCCACGTTAGAACCAAAATCAGTTCTAGTAGGTGCAACATTATCAGCGCTAAATGCGTTACCATACTCATAAGTAGTTTTTTGTGATGATAATCCAATCATAAAATCACCACCATAATAACCTTGTAAACGGCCATTTCCTTTACGTTTTTCCATACCAGCACCAATTACGATATTGCTGCTTGATATTTTCATAGCGTCCTCAACAACAACAGTTGGATCAATCGTTGTTTGATTATCTTGAACAGAAAAAGCTTTGTTAGTTGCTGAACCAAAACCTAATCTTAAATGACCTCTGAATGCTGTTTTGGCATCAGTAAAATACTTACCAGTAATTACAAAAGGCATAACTGGAGCAGCGCCTACTGTGTTACCGGCTGTGTTATTCATTAAATTACCTGTGTAATTTAAAAACGGAACAGCATCAATTTGTAATGCCCAATCACCAGCTTCCGGTAAAATAGGAAAACCTTTCTTGGTTTTTAATTCTTGTGAGTTAGCTGAACCAATAATGGCAGCAGCTGCTAAAAATAGAATCGATTTTTTCATAATTGTTCGTTTTTGATTTTTTGTTTAGTTTTTGATATAGTCGGACTTGTTTTCTAATAGTGGAACAAATTTAAAATTTCCAAGCTGCTCGCTTGCATATTCTGTGCCAGTTTTTTTTACAATTTTGGTCATTACCTGACTTTCATCACCTACAGGAATAATCATTATTCCTCCAATTTTTAATTGTTCAAGCAATTCTTTGGGAACATAAGGGGCTCCAGCTGTTACAATTATTTTATCGAATGGAGCATAAGCTGGCAATCCTTTATACCCATCGCCATAAAAAGTTTTTGCTCTTATATTTAAAGTTTCTAATAGTTTTTTAGTTTTTTCGAATAGTACTTTTTGTCGTTCAATAGTGAAAACTTTACAGCCTAAAGCTGACAAAACGCTAGTTTGATAACCCGATCCAGTGCCAATTTCTAATACTTTCTCACCTTTTTTTAACTCCAATAGTTCTGTTTGATAGGCTACTGTAAAAGGCTGCGAAATGGTTTGACCAACATCAATAGCCAATGCTTTATCTAAATATGCCTGTTCTTCAAAACCTTTTAATACATAAAAATGCCTAGGTATACTTTCTATAACTTGTAAAACAGCTTTACTTTCAATTCCTTTTTTCACAAGTTCCTCCACTAATTTTTTCCTAAGCCCTTGGTATTTATAACTATCAATCATATCTTAATTCTATAGCAAATTTATGGTTATAAATGGTTATTAATCTTCTCCAAAAATCAGTTATGAACATGCTTTTGTTATTTTTTAAAATATCTATCGAATTATGTTATTTTCTTCCTAAGTTTCTTTGTGTAAAATTTTGTTACATGCTAAGCATTGGTATTATTGGTATTGGTCATCTTGGAAAAATTCATTTAAAATGTTTACAAGAATTAAATGACATATATCAAATTGTTGGCATTTACGACATTGATATACCAAAAGCTAAGGCAGTTGCAGCAGCCAATAATGTAAGGGCATTTGACAATCTTCAAGACTTTATTGATGCTGTTGAAGTAATTGATATTGTGACACCAACGCTTACTCACTTTGGTATTGCATCTGAAGCTTTAAGAAAACACAAACATTTGTTTATTGAAAAACCACTCACACATACGTTAGAAGAAGCTAGAAAATTAATGACTTTTGAGCATGAGGCCCGCGTAAAAGTGCAGGTTGGACATGTTGAAAGGTTTAATCCAACCTTCAGAAAAGCGCTAGAATATTTAAACAATCCGTTATTTATTGAAACACATAGATTATCGCAATTTAACCCAAGAGGAACAGATGTATCGGTAGTGCTTGATTTAATGATTCATGATATTGATATTGTTTTAAGTACAGTAAAATCTAATATAAAGCGCATTAGTGCAAGCGGTGTTGCTGTTGTAAGTGAAACCCCCGACATTTGCAATGCTAGAATTGAATTCGATAATGGCTGTGTAGCCAATTTAACTGCTTCGCGTATATCATTAAAAAATATGCGTAAATCTCGCTTTTTTCAAAAGGATGCCTACGTCTCAGTCGACTTTTTAGATAAAAAATTGAACGTTGTAAGGTTAAATGAAGTTTCTGAAAATATTGATCCATTAGCCATGATTCTTGAATTAGGCGAAGGGAAAATAAACAAACAGATTCACATTGAAAATCCTGAAGTTCCTTCAGGAAATGCTATAAAGGATGAATTACAATCATTATATAATGCCATTAAAAATAACTCATCACCAATTGTTAGTTTAGAAGATGGTTATAAATCACTTCAAGTAGCGCATCAAATTTTGGAAAAAATAGAATCACTAACTGAAATAGGCAGATAGATAATAAAATTTACATTTGCACGTTTTTCGATTTTTCGATTATGTCGCGTAGCCTTTTACTAATCATACTTTCTGCTTTCTTTTTTAATTCATGTGAAATCATAAACCCTTCCGAGCAAGTACCTGCTTATGTAAAAATTGATGCCATTGCTTTTAAAGACAATCCTGATGAAGTTGGTTCGACCCGTCAAAAAATAGAATACGTTTGGTTTTATTTAGATGAAGATTTGCAAGGTGTTTATGAACTTCCTGCTTATTTTCCTGTATTAAAACTCGGTAAAAGAAGAGTAAGAATTAATGGTGGAGTAAAAATGAACGGTATTTCAGCAACCAAAATAAGTTATCCATTTTTCGATTTTAACACCAAAGAATACAACTTAGAGGCTAGAAAAACACTTGAAATTAAGGATACCATCAGATATATTGAAGATATGACTCTTATCTTTAAAGAAGATTTTGATGTTGGTTTAAGTTTTGAAAACATGAGCGGCAGCCTAGCAACTATGCAGCGAACAACTAATACCAATCAAATTTATGAAGGCACAGGATCGGGAATTGTTGAATTAAACAATACTGAAAATTTTTTTAAAAGTCGTATGTTTCAATCTGTCCCAATTAAATTACCAGGTGGAGGCTCAAATGTATTTTTAGAACTTGATTACAAAAATGATGTATCATTTACCATTGGCTTAGCTTCTGTTCAATCGTCAGGTGAAATTGAAGATTGGGACATTTTAAGTGTTAATCCAAAAACCAATTGGAATAAAATTTACATCAATTTTACAAACGCTGTTTCATACAATCAATCGGCTGTTGAACACTATTTTTATGTAAAAAGCAGTTTGCCGGAAGGACAAAGTACTGGAACATTATTTTTTGACAACTTCAAGCTTATTTACTAATCTCAATGAAAAGCAATAAGCAAGCGCATCATATTATTGTTGATTTAATTTCATCTACAGCCGTTTGGGTATTATTTTTTTCTTATCGAAAATATTACATTGAGTCGGATAAATATGGGTATGAAATTCCTGTAAATTTTAATTCCAAGTTTTTCATCTCATTGGCAATCATTTCAGCTTTTTGGATGATATTGTATTACCTAATGGGCACCTACAGGGATGTTTTCAGAAAATCAAGATTGTCAGAATTAGGAAAAACTTTATCAGCTAGTATTCTGGGAGTTACAGTTATTTTTTTTCTACTTATACTAGACGATGAAATTTTGGGTTATAAAGACTATTACAGATCGTATGTCTTTTTACTTTCTGTACATTTTGCCTTAACTTTTATACCCAGACTCATTTTGGTTACTGATACCGTAAAAAAAGTACACAACCGAATAATAGGCTTCAACACATTAATGGTTGGCAGCAATGAGAAAGCATTAAATTTATTTAAAGAATTACAAAGTCAAAAAGAGTCAACCGGTCACAAGTTTATTGGCTTTGTACAAGTTGATAATCATGTTGATTTATTAATTCCACATCTTCCCTATTTGGGTGATTCAACTCAAATTAATCAAATAATTGAAGAAAAAGAAGTTGAAGAAGTAATTATAGCTGTTGAGTCATCAGAACATGAAAATATTGGTCGAATTTTAAATTCTATCGACAAATCAAAAGTGATGATAAAAATTATACCTGATATGTACGATATTTTATCAGGTTCAGTTAAAATGACCTCTATTTTTGATGCTCCGCTTATTGAGGTTAGAACTCAAATTATGCCGTTGTGGCAACAAAATATCAAAAGAATTATTGATTTAATAGTTTCAGTTTTAGCCCTGCTACTGCTTTCACCAGTATTAATCTTGGTAGCTATTTCAATAAAAGTTGGCTCAAAAGGTCCAATATTTTATTTCCAAGAAAGAATTGGTAAAAACGGAAAACCTTTTAAAATCATAAAATTCCGCTCTATGTTTATCGATGCTGAGGCTAATGGACCGGCATTATCAAGCTCGAATGACGATAGGGTTACAAAAACAGGAAAATTTATAAGAAAATATAGAATTGATGAATTACCCAACTTTATTAATGTTCTTAAAGGTGAAATGAGTTTGGTTGGTCCAAGGCCAGAACGTCAATATTTCATAAATAAGATTACTGAAAAAGCACCTCATTACACGCATTTACTAAAAGTAACTCCTGGCGTAACTTCATGGGGACAAGTAAAGTATGGTTATGCTGAAAATGTAGAGCAAATGATTGAAAGATTAAAATATGACTTGCTTTATATAGAAAATATGTCGCTTTTAGTAGATTTTAAAATCTTAATATATACTGTCTTAACTGTTTTAAAAGGCAGAGGTAAATAAAAAAGGGCAGACAATTAAATGTCTACCCTCAACCTTAACCTATGAAAAACATTGCTGTTTGATAGAATAACGATAAAATTCACATTTTGGTTTATCAGTAAATGTTAAAATATCTTTTCAAAGAAATTACACATTGATAAAAAAGATTTAGATTAAATCAATTCTGTGACTTCTGTGCACCAAAATATTTCTCACAGATTCCAAGGATTTCACAGAAAAAACTCATTAGATTTTTGATAAACAATTCTGTGTTTTCTGTGACTTCTGTGTGCCAAAAAATATCTCTCACAGATTCCAAGGATTTCAAAGAAAAAAACTCATTAGATTTTTGATAAACAATTCTGTGTTTTTTGTGACTTCTGTGCACCAAAATATTTCTCACAGATTCCAAGGATTTCAAAGAAAAAAACTCATTAGATTTTTGATAAACAATTTTGTGGTTTCTGTGTCTTCTGATAGCCAGAAATCTTTCAGAGATTTCACAAGTTTTAAAGATGGAAATAATAGACTTTAAATAATTTCAATTTTTTACTTTCGCGCCATGGTATTAGAAAAAAATAGATTTGAAAAAGGAATGACTTTTAATGACTATAAAAGTTTGTTCGAAAAATTAGTTGAAAACAAAAGTACGACTGGTAAAGACCAAAGTGAGGAAATGGTCAATTACACAAAACTAAATTTGCAAAGAACTGAAAGAGTCATCAAAACCACTCATATTAATGCAGATCTTGAAAATGCTTTACAAAAAAATGATAAAGCAATAAATTGGTTAATTATTACTGAACCTTGGTGTGGAGATGCTGCTCAAAGTGTGGCTGCATTTGATTTTTTTAGTAAAATTAATCCTAAAGTTAATCTTCGTTTATTTTTAAGGGATGAAAATGAGGATTTAATGAATCAGTTCTTAACTAATGGAACTAAAAGTATTCCTGTGGTTGTTTTTATGGATAACAATTTGAATGCCTTAGCGCATTGGGGACCAAGACCAAAAGTGACACAAGAAATGGTTTTGGAATACAAAAAAAATCCAACTAAAGAAAAAATGGCATTTTATGCTGATATGCATGCATGGTATGCCAAAGACAGAACCCAAGAAATTCAGAAGGAAATAACTGAAATTTTAAACACTCTATAATTTTTCTGAATTTGGAATCGCTTAAAAATTTAAGTATTGAAGACTTTGATTATTCTTTACCGAATGAAAAAATCGCTCAATTTCCGCTATCCGAAAGAGATTTGTCCAAACTTTTAGTCTTTAAAAATCAAGAAATTATTGACGCTAACTTTTTTGAATTGAGCGAATATTTGAGTCCAAGAGATATTTTATATTTCAATAATACTAAAGTTGTTCAAGCGCGATTAATACTTCAAAAAATCAGTGGTGGTAAAATTGAATTATTCTGTCTTGAACCCGCAGGTAGCAAAGAAATTAGTTCTGCTTTGCAACAAAAAGGCAATGTAGTTTGGAATTGTTTGGTGGGAGGAGCAAAAAAATGGAAAAACGGAAAAATTAGTATTGAAGAAAAAAATATAAAATTAGAAGCTGAAAAACTTCTGCAACAAAACGATACTTTCCAAATAGCATTCAATTGGTTCCCTGAACACTTAACTTTTGCCGAAATTTTAGAAACGTTTGGACACATTCCTCTGCCTCCCTACATGAATAGAGAAGATGAAATTGCAGATAAAAATAGATACCAAACCATTTATGCTAAGTGGGAAGGTTCAGTTGCAGCCCCCACTGCAGGTTTACATTTCACAGATCGTGTTTTTAATAAATTAGAGGAAAAAAATATAAAAAAAGATTTTGTGACACTTCATGTTGGAGCTGGTACATTTAAACCTGTAAAATCAGAAACAATTGGTGAACATGAAATGCACGCTGAATTTATAGATGTTTCAAAATCAAGCATTCAAAACATTATTGCCAATAGAGGAAATATAATTGCTGTGGGCACTACCTCCCTAAGAACATTAGAAAGTTTATATTGGATGGGAATAAAAGCAAAAAATGGTGAAACAAATTTAAACTTAAGCCAGTGGGATGCTTATAATTTAACTAGTAATAATACTGATTTATCAGAATCATTAGCTCAGCTGCTTCTTTTTATGGATAAGCATCATTTAGAAAACATTATAGCCCAGACTCAATTATTAATTGGTCCAGGCTATGATTTAAAAGTTGCTAAAGGTATAATTACTAATTTCCATCAACCTAAAAGTACCCTATTGTTATTAATCGCCTCCTTTTTAGGCGATAAGTGGCGCCATATTTATCAACATGCTTTAAATAACAATTATCGATTTCTAAGCTATGGTGATAGTTGTTTGTTTTTACCCTAATCAAAATTAATTGATTGATTTTGAATATTATTTCACTTTAAATTTGCTGAACTTTTTATCATCTCTTACATAAAAATACTCACCATCTTCAGTAAATCCAGGCAGGTATTCGCATTTCATTCTGCCATTTATTGCCCCAGTTTCTAAATCAAAAATCACAAACTCAGTTGTTTCTAGATATTTATCTTGCTTGGTTACAAGTATAAAAGATTTACCTTTTTTTTCCCAATCTATAATTTCTCCAATTTTTGAATTATAAATAGGTTTAGAAGGACTTTTATTAAAACCAAGAACTCCATTTTGAGTAATTAATGCCGTTCTATCTTTTTCTTCAAGCACCAATAAATCAAGAGGATATCCAGCTTTTAACTCTTTTAATCCAATAAAATTTTTAGCTTCACCTGTTTTCGGTTCAAAAACATAAATATTTTTTGAAGTAGCCAAATAAACTTGATTGTCAACCAATTTTATATTAGTAATTCTATCGTTAAATTTATCTTTTAATTTTTTACCAATTGTTTCTCCATCCCACAATTTTTGACCATTATTTTCATCTACTGCAATAACATTAGGATCACCTTCAAAGGCATAATAAGATTTTAAAGTGGTACCATTATCAGTGGTAATTTTTTTCTGAATATTGATTCTTCCGCCTGTTTGAACAATTAAAACTCCATCGGTGATGACTAATATTGGAGCAATGTCATTTTTTCGAAACAATTTGTTTTCCCATACCATTGAGCCATTGCTTAAATCTACTTTTCTTAGTGTTTGAGACGATTTTAAATCAACTGAATAAAGAAAATTATCTTTTAAAATTGGGAGAGCAGAAATTAAAACTCTTTGTTTTAGAAGGCCATCAAAGTCAATTGATTCATATGATTGATTGTAAATGTTTTCACCATTATTTTTATTAAACACTTTTAATTCTTGTGATACAATGCTAATGTATTTTTCGTTTTCAACTACTTCAAATAAAAAATCATCAGTTGCAACAGTAATGGCAACTTTCATTTTAAATTCTTTTCTCCAAACAAGTCCATTTTTATAATATTCTGCAACAATGTCATTCCCATCAAGCATATTTAGCCCATATTCATAATAAAGTTTTAAGGTTGAACCATCATTCAATGAAAAACTCTTTATGCCTTCATTTTTTCTAAATTTCCTACCTTGAAATGCAATTTCCTCGCCATTCTGGGGATTCAAAAACTTAAAATTATATTCTCTTTTTCCTATTTTAGTACAAACAACGATTAGATTTTCAGAATTTGTATATAAATCAAAATCGCTTATGGATGAAATTTGATAAGGAGTTGACCATTTAATTTTTCCATTTTTAGCTTCAATCATTTCAATTTTTTGAGTGGAGGTATTATAAGCAGGAAAAAACGGAAATTCTTTTGATGCTCTTGCGAAGTTGTAGATGAAATTAAATTTTCCTGATTCAAAACTTCCTGGATAATTGTTAACTCTATAGATTTCAGAACCATTATTCATGTCAATAACTGAAATAATTCCTCCTTTTTTCTCAGACCCCTTTTCAAATAGCGCAATTAGACCCAATTCAAAATTTTCAACCACTCTATCAAAACTTTTAACTCCTAGTTTTTCTTTGTAGTTTAATTTCCAATTTAATGCACCAGTTTCACCCGAATATAAAGCTGATTGGCTTTCACCTCTAAGAAGCAAATACTTTCCATCTTTAGAAAAAATCCATCCTAAATCAGGCTTAAAATCTGCTTTTATATCGTATAATTTATTAAAATCCTGCGAAAAAATACGCATTGTTAAAAGGCTAAAAAAAGCCAGAAAAACTATTTTCTTCATAATTTTGGTTTATACAACCGAAGGTACTTAGCGTGATAATCTAAAAACTAACATGAAAAGCGTATTTTTTTCTAGATTTTTATTTACTCAAAATGTGTAAAAAACAGCCGTTTATCAACTGGGACAAGCAGATTAAGAGAGTTTAACAAAAATATTGATTGATGGCATTCAATTCTATTATATTTGCCCGAATAATTAAGAAACATTTTCATGTTTGCACTTTACAGCAAAGAAATCAGCAGCTTTCTCAATTCATTAATAGGCTATATCGTTGTCACTGTATTTTTAGTAATGGTAAGCTTATTTATGTGGGTTTTTCCAGGCGAATTAAATCTTATTGATGCTGGATATTCATCAATAGAAACCCTTTTTGTAATTGGTCCTTGGGTTTTTCTTTTTTTAATTCCTGCAGTAACCATGAGATTATTTGCTGACGAAAAAAAAACAGGAACCATTGAATTATTATTAACTAAACCATTAAGTGATTTACAAATTGTCTTAGCCAAATACTTGGCAGGATTTACTTTGGTTATTTTTTCACTAATCCCTACTTTATTTTACTATTTATCGGTTTACATTTTGGGAAATCCAATAGGCAATATTGATCATGGAGGTACTTGGGGTTCATATTTAGGTTTAATGTTTTTGGCTAGCGCTTATGTTTCAATCGGAATATTTGCTTCTGCCATTACTGAAAATCAAATAATTGCGTTTATAATAGCCGTATTTTTAAGTTTTTTCTTTTTCTTAGGATTTGAATCAATTGCCACATTAGAAATATTTAGAAATATTGATAGTCTTATTTTTCAACTAGGAATTAATGAACATTACAAATCTATAAGCCGCGGAGTAATTGACTCAAGAGACATCGTTTATTTTTTAAGCTTAGATGCTTTATTTATTTTATTAACCAAAACTTTATTGGAAAGTAGAAAATGGTAAAGCCTTTAAATAACAAAAGAAAAGACTTAGCTTCTTTAGCTCTTTCTGTAGTAATCCTCATTTTATTAAATTTCATTGGAAGTAAATTATTTTTTAGACTCGATTTAACTTCAGAAAACAGGTACACTTTGTCAAAAGCAACTAAACAAATGGTGGAAGATTTGGATGATGTTGTTTTTGTAAGAGTTTATTTAGACGGTGATCTCCCTGCAGGTTTTAAAAGATTAAGAAACTCTACCAAAGAATTATTAGATGAATTGCGTGCAGTTTCATCAGAAAATATTCAATATGAATTTATAGATCCTTCTGCCGATCCAGACCAAAAAGTAAGAAATGATGTTTACCGACAACTGTCTAAAATGGGTTTGCAATACACCAATTTAGAATACATGGAAGGCGATAAAAAATTGGAAAAAATTATTTTTCCTGGAGCTATGGTAGCCTACAAAAACAAAGAAATTCCTTTACAGCTGCTAAAAAGTAAAATTGGTGCCAATCCAGAAGTAATGCTTAATAACTCGGTTCAACAATTAGAGTTTGAAATAGCCAATGCCATTAGAAAACTAACAATTGACGTAAAACCAAAAATTGCCTTCATTGAAGGACAAGGAGAGCTGAAAGAACTGGACGTTAAAGACATTACTTTTGAGCTAAGTCAATTTTATAATGTTGAAAGAATAAGGATCAATCAGCAGTTAGATGCCTTAAATAATGTAGATGCCATCATTATTGCCAAACCTGATAGCTTATTTGATGAAAAAGATAAATTTATTATTGACCAATTTATAATGCGAGGCGGAAAATGCCTATGGTTAATTGATCAATTGCAAGTAAATCATGATAGCTTGCAAAAAAACAGTTTCACATTTGCCATTGGTAGATCATTAAATATTGATGATCAGCTATTTAAATATGGTGCTCGCATAAATTCTGATTTGGTTTTGGATTTGCAGTCATCACCCATTCCAGTAGTTTTAGGATATATTGGAAATCAACCGCAACAAAAACTTTTCCCTTGGTATTTTTATCCACTAGTCATTCCTATTTCAGACAATCCATTGGTTAAAAACCTTAATGCCGTTAGATTTCAATATGGTAGTTCGGTTGATACTATTGCAAAACCAGGAATTAAAAAAACATTTTTATTACATTCTTCAAAATATACCAAAATGTTAAATTCACCAGTTAGGGTTAGTTTAAATATTTTGCGTGATGAGCCTCAAATGGAACAATATAATAAACCTCATGTTCCAATGGCAGTGCTTTTAGAAGGTGAATTTGAATCGGTTTACAAAAATCGTTTACCTCAAAATTTATTAGAAAACAACTTAATAAAATTCAAAGAAAAAAGTAAAGCAACCAAAATGATTGTGATTGGAGATGGCGATATTATTAGAAACGACATTGTAATGAGCACAGGAAAGCCATATCCATTGGGCTATGACAGATTTAGTGATAATATTTATGCCAACAAAAACTTTATTTTAAATTGCATGAATTATCTCCTTGACGACTCAGGATTAATAAGTGTTAGAGGTAAAGAAATTCAACTTCGTTTGTTAGACAAAGGAAAATTAGCCAAGGAAAAAGCAGCTTGGCAGTTTCTAAATATTTTTATTCCAATTTTACTAGTTATTGTTTCTGCTATACTACTATTCTTTATTAGAAAAAGAAAATACGCATAAACCCAATTTAAGCATGAAAAAAAACCTAATCGCATTTTTATTAGTTCTCCTACTCTCAGGTGTTGCAGCCTATTTAATTTTTTCAGATGATAAAACTACCATCAAAAAAGAATTGAGCGACTTTGCTATCAAAGACACTGGCAATATTACAAAAGTATTTTTAGCTAATTCAAGAGGAGAAAAAGTGTTATTAGAAAAAAAAGAAAACAACGAATGGTTAATAAACGGAAAATATGGTGCGAGAAAAGACCTTATCCGTAACCTATTATTTACTCTCTATCATGTAAGTGTGAAAGCCCCTGTAGCCAAATCGTCCTATGAAAAAGTAGTAAAAGATTTAGCTGGAAACTCCACTAAATGTGAAGTTTACTCAAAAGATAACCAGCTTATTAAAACTATTTATGTTGGCAGTTCAACTGCTGACGGTTTTGGAACTTATATGTTATTAGAAGGATCTTCAACACCTTTTGTTATGGAAATAAAAGGACATAATGGATATTTATCGACTAGATTTTTCACTGATGAAACCGCTTGGAGAAATACAGTAATTTTTCAATACAAAATTGAAGATATCAAAAACATTACCATTAATAATTTCAAACATCCTGAAAACTCATTTAAAATTGAATCAACTGGTAAAAGTAAATTCAGGATTTTACTGTCTAATAATGAGGAAATGCAAAATATAGATACAGTTAAACTATACGAATACCTGAACCTGTATCAAAAAGTTGGTTTCGAATATTACAGTGATAACTATACGCGCAAAACAGAACAAGACTCAATAAAAACTCAAGAAAATTTGAAAATGTTTCAACTTTCGGTAACTAATCAAAACAATGAAACAGAAACAATAAATGCATTTTTAAAGCCCGTACCAAATGGAACTAAAAATTTTGAAGAACAAGAAATTGAATATGATTTAGATAGGTTTTATGGAACCGTTTTTGGCGGGAAAAGTTGGGTAGTAATGCAATATTTTGTTTTTGATAAAATAGTTATTCCAGTTAACTATTTTCAAAAAAATAACACCAATAGCACTGCTACACAAACCATAAAATAAAAGAATACAATCAGCAAATTAATTATCTTAATAACTTTAAAGAAAAATTAATTGAGGTATTCAAATTACTTTAAATTTGCCAAATTATAACCCAAAAAAATCACACAAAAATGAGATTTACGGTTCACGTAGATGATATCTTAAAACAGTTGCAAATGCTTGCAGGAGTTATTAATTCCAATAACACATTAGCAATACTTGACAATATTTTATTTGATATTGGTGATGAAGAACTAACCTTAAGTGCTTCTGATTTAGAAACTACTATTATTACAAAAGTTTCTGCCACCATAAAAGAAAAAGGTAAAGTGGCTATTCCAGCCAAACTTTTAATAGATACTTTAAAAACATTCCCAAATATTCCATTAACATTTTTGATTGACCCCGATAATTTTGGAGTAGAAATCAGTTCTGATTATGGAAAATATAAAATTGCAGGTATAAATGGAATTGAATTCCCTAAAACACCGGAAAAAGAGTCTACCAATAATTTTGAATTACCATCTAATGTGCTAGCAAATGGCATTAATAAGTGCATTTTTGCGACAGGTAACGATGAACTTAGACCAGTTATGTCGGGTGTTTTTGTTCAAATAAATGATGAAAGCACCACTTTTGCGGCAACTGATGCCCACAAATTAGTTCGCTACCGCAGAACTGATTTTACATCAGATTTATCTACTTCATTTATTTTACCTAAAAAACCTTTAAACCTTTTAAAAAATTTATTAGGTTCAAACGATGAAGAAGTTAAAATTGAATATAATCCATCACACGCATTTTTCGCTTTTGGAAAAATAAATTTAGTTTGTAGGTTAATTGATGGCAAATATCCTAATTATGAGGCAGTTATACCTAAAGAAAACCCAAATAAATTAACTGTCAATCGTCAAGAATTTTTGACTTCCATTAGAAGGATTTCAATTTTTGCTAATAAATCGACTCACCAAATCAAATTAAAAGTTGCAGGATCATCTTTAACCATATCTGCTCAAGATATTGATTTTGCTAATGAAGCAGCAGAACAAATGCCTTGCGAATTTGAAGGAACAGATATTGAAATTGGTTTCAATTCTCGATTTTTAATGGAAATGTTAAACAACATTCAAACTGATAAAGTTGATTTAAAAATGTCAGCACCTAACAAAGCTGGTATTTTATTACCTGCCGATAATGAAAATGTTGCTGAAGATTTATTAATGTTAGTGATGCCATTAATGATTAAAAACGATTAATTTTTTCATAAAATTTACCTTAAAAGGTTTTCTTGATTCATTTCGAGAAAACCTTTTTTATTTTAGGCATTTCTATTTTTAATAAATCTGCTTTTAATTATACCCAATCCTATCTGAAACTTATGATAAGATTGGAAAAATATTAAATCAAAATAATATTCAATGACCTATAAAATTATCTATAAAAAAAATCACCAGCGATTTATAAACATTGAATTTACTTGCCAAATAGGGAATGAAAATGAAATTATTTGTCAACTGCCCATTTGGCGTCCAGGAAGATATATAACAGGAAATTTCATGAAAAACCTAAGGAATTTTCATGTTTATAATGAAAATAGTGAACCTCTGCCCTATTCAAAGATTGAAAAAGAAAAATGGTTAATTAAAACTCAAAATAGTAAAGCTGTAAAAATTTGCTATGAATATTATGCCGATGAATTAAACGCAGGTTCAAGCTATATTGATGAGAATCAATTATACATTAATCCAGTTAATTGTTTGATTTACATTGCCTCAAAAATGAATGAAAAATGTGACATTATTTTTGACATTCCTGATAATTTTAAAATAGCTTGTTCTTTAAAACAAAAAACTGCTAATACTTACGAAGCTCAAAATTTTGATGAACTTTTTGATTCACCTATTATAACTTCAAATCAATTGTTAAGACATAGTTTTGAAACTTCATTATGCCAAATAAATGTTTGGTTTAATGGATTACAAAATCCTGATTTTATTAGATTAGAAAACGATTTTAGAAAATTTATTGAAGCTCATTTTCAAATCTTTAAAACTTGTCCGGTAAATGAATTTCATTTTTTGTTTCAAATTTTACCATTTAAATTTTTTCATGGAGTTGAACATCAAAAAAATACAGTAATTGCTTTAGGTCCAGAAAATTCAGTTTTTAATGACCGTTACAACGATTTTTTAGGTGTAAGTTGCCATGAATTTTTTCATTTATGGAATGTGAAATCGATTCGTCCTATTGAAATGTTGCCTTACAGATTTGATAAAGAAAATTTTTCAGCATCGGGTTATGTTTATGAAGGAATTACAACTTATTACGGAGATTGGATTTTGTACCAATGCAATCTTTTTTCGAAAGAAAAAATGGCTGAAATATTTAGCCAAACCATTCAAAAACATTTGGATAATTTCGGAAGGTTCCACAATTCATTAGCAGATTCAAGTTTGGAAACTTGGGTTGATGGCTATGAAACATTTGCACCAAATCGTAAAGTTTCTATTTATAACGAAGGTTTTTTAATTGCCTTAATTATTGACGCAGAATTAAGAAAAATAAGTCTTCAAAAATTGACTTTAGATAAAGCGATGAAAGTTTTTTACGAACGTTTTGGTGAATTAAAAAAAGGATATGACCATCTTTCCATTTTAAATATTTGCACCGAAATAACTGGTTCTGACTTTACATGGATTTGGTACAACTTAATTAACAAAAGAGTATGTTATTTCGAAAAAGTAAAAGAATCACTTCCATACATAGGTTTTAAGTGTGAACAAAAAAGCAGTGAAAATTATTTCGAAAAAAACTTAGGTTTAAAAACCATGGAAATAAACGGAAAAATTACTGTGATTGGCATTTATCCAAATTCACCTTCATTTCAAGCAAATATTTCAATATTTGATATTATTGAGAATTTTGAGGAAATAAACACATTGCTTTCACAAAATGAAGCGCCAAATGAATTACTTTTTCAGTTAAATAGAAATCAATTTGTTAGAACAGTTTCAGTGAAACATGAAATAAACAATTATTATCAAAAGGCTATTGTAATTGAAATTTAATAGACAGAAATTCATTTCTAAAACAAAAAGTCTCATCTTCGGAAAAATTTGGAATTTTAATAAAAATGTGCGGAATCACAGCCTTTTTTTCATTTAACAATCAAAGTCACTCACAGCAAATAGAAAAAGCAGTGAAGCAACTTTCAAAAAGAGGCCCTGACAATCAAAATTTTATTCAAATTGACAATTGTTATCTTGGTCATGCAAGACTTTCAATCATTGATACTTCAAATAACGGCAACCAGCCAATTACTGATTATTCAGGTAGATACACAATTATTTTTAATGGTGAGTTTTATAACTATCAGATTTTTAGAGAAGAACTTTTAGCTGATGGCGTTCCATTTAAATCAAGCTCAGATACAGAGGTTTTACTTTATTTATTTATAAAATACGGCAAAAATTGCCTTCAAAAAATTAACGGATTTTTTGCATTTATAATTTATGATAATCATAACAAAAGCATTTTTGCTGCGCGCGACAGAATGGGAATAAAACCCCTTTTATATTCAGTTACTAAAGATGGATTTGCTATTGCCAGCGAAATGAAGGCAATATTAGAACTTACCGAAAAAAATAAACTTGATAAAACTTCTATCAAACAGTACCTTAAGTTTAACTACATACCTGCGCCCAATTCAATTTTCGAGGATATCAAAAAATTGATGCCAGGACACCTTCTAGAAATAAGTAGTTTAGGAAGTTTTAAAATAGAAAAGTATTATCAAATAGATTACCAGCCAAGCAGAAAATCGACCATAACTTACGAAAATGCTCAAATGGAACTGTATCGTTTATTAAGCGACTCAGTTGAAACAAGATTGGTTTCAGATGTTCCTATTGGATGTTTTTTAAGCGGTGGAATTGACTCTTCAGTCATTTCAACATTAGCGGCTCAAAAGCTTAACCATTTGCAAACTTTTTCTATTGGATTTAAAGATGAGCCCTTTTATGATGAAACGCATTATGCCAATTTAGTTGCAAAAAAAATTAAATCAAATCACACTGTTTTCAGCTTATCAAACAACGATTTGTTAGAGCATTTTTTCGATTTTTTAAATTATATTGATGAACCTTTTGCAGATTCATCAGCTTTGGCAGTTTATATTTTATCGGCCAATACAAAAAAGGAAGTAAAAGTTATTTTGTCTGGCGATGGTGCTGATGAAATTTTTGCGGGTTACAATAAACATTCGGCAGCTCATTTTCTTCGCCAAAACAAATTAAGAAACAAATTAATTGCCTTAACGCATCCGCTTTGGAATAATTTACCAAAATCGAGAAACGATAAATTTTCTAATATTTTTCGTCAATTAGAAAAGTTAAGCTATGCAGCTTCACTAAGTGCTGAAAATGTTTATTGGGAATTGGCTGGAATTTGCCGTGAAAAAACCATAGATGAAAAGCTGAAAAGCAATTATTTAAGCGAAATTCAAGAGCAAAAATATATTACCAGAAAAACAGATTTACTCAAAAACATAAGCGATTCGAAAAGTATTAATGACTTTTTGCTAACTGATATGTTAATGGTTTTGCCAAATGACATGCTCACCAAAGTTGATTTAATGTCAATGGCAAATGGTTTAGAAGTTCGTGTTCCTTTTTTAGATCATCGTTTGGTAGATTTTGCCTTTCATTTGCCTGCTCATTTTAAAATTGATAGTAAAATGCGCAAAAAAATTGTGCAAGACACTTTTAGAAAAGATTTACCAGAAGAACTTTATAATCGACCAAAAAAAGGATTTGAGGTTCCTCTTTTAAAATGGTTTAAAAATGAATTAAATAGTTTCATTTTTGAAGATATGTTAGCCGAAGAAAAAATAAAAGCACAAGGAATTTTTAACTTCGAAGAAATTAAAAAATTAAAATTTGAATTGAGCTCTAACAATCCAGGCGATTCAGTTTGGCAAATTTGGAACTTGATAGTTTTTCAAAATTGGCACAATAAATTTGGAGGGAAAATAAATGCCTAAAGTTTTAAGGATTATCAATCGCTTCAACTTAGGCGGACCAACATTTAATGCTTGTTATTTAACTAAATATTTATCACCTGAGTTTGAAACTTTGTTGATTGGTGGCGAAAAAGAAGAAGCCGAAGAAAGTTCACTTTTTATTGCCGAAAATTTAGGCTTAAAACCTGTTATTATTAGCGAATTAAAAAGGGCTATTCATCCAATAAACGATTGGAAAGCATATTGGAAAATACGAAAATTAATTCGTGAGTTTAAACCCGATATTGTGCACACTCACGCTGCAAAAGCTGGACTAATTGGCCGGTTAGCCGCAAAACATGAAGGTGTAAAAGTAATCGTTCATACTTTTCATGGACATGTTTTCCACTCTTATTTTAGCGGATGGCAAACAGAATTATTTAAGAAATTGGAAAGATATTGCGCTTCATTTTCTAGTAAAATAATTACTTTAAGTCCTGCACAACTTCATGAATTATGTGAAATACACAAAATTGCCCCTAAAGAAAAATTTGAAATTATTAATCTTGGTTTTGATTTAACTAGATTTACTATTAACCAAAATGAAAAAAGAGAAAGCTTTAGAAAACACTTTTTACTTTCTGAAAATGAAATAGCTATAGGAATAATTGGAAGATTAACTTCCATAAAAAATCATAGCTTTTTTTTAGAGGCTTTCGCATTACTTAAACAAAAAACCAATAAAAAAATAAAGGCATTTATTATTGGCGATGGTGAAGACAAAAAAATAATCCTTGAAAAATGCGCCACTTTGCAACTAAAAACCTGTGAGATAAATAATCTAAACCCTAATACAGATATTGTTTTAACTTCTTGGATTAAAGACATTGATTGGGCAAATGCAGGTCTAGATATAGTGGCATTAACAAGCCTAAATGAAGGAACACCTGTTAGTTTAATTGAAGCACAAGCGGCAGGAAAACCAATTGTTTCAACTCGAGTTGGTGGAATTGAAGATATTGTTATTGAAAACGATAACGCATTTTTAATCGACAATTTTGATAAAAACTTATTCAGCGAAAAACTTCTGTTTTTCACCGAAAATGAAGACGAAAGAATAAAAAGAGGTAAAAAAGGAAAAGAAAACGTTCTTCAAAAGTTTAGCTACAATAGACTAGTGAAAGATGTTGCTAAACTTTATAATGATTTGCTCAATAAAAAAAATTAGAAAAAACCATTTGAAATTGAGAAAATTTAAATGATTACATTTGCCGCGAAGCCAAACAGCTTAATGAAAAAATACCTGACATTTATTATATTAATTTTTGTTTTAAGCTCTTGCAGATTAAACTCTAGCATAATGCTAAAAACAAAAAGAGATTATGCTTTTGCAAAGCTTGATTCAGTTCAGGATATAGCCTATAAAATTTCAGAAAATGATAAATTATCCTTTCAATTATTAACTAATAAAGGTTTCAAATTGATTGAAAGAGGGAGTTTAAATGCGTCTGGTGGGGCAGGTTCTGCCGAGTTTTTAAGTGTAATTGAAATACAAGTAGAGTTTGATGGTTTTGCAAAACTTCCGTCATTGGGAAAAGTAAAATTATCTGGAATGACATTGCGAGAGGCAGAAAAATATTTAGAAGAATTATATACAGAATATTATGTTGATCCTTTTGTGATACTTAAAGTCACGAATAGAAGAGTAGTTGTATTTCCTGGAGCAGGCGGTGAGGCAAGAGTTGTGACTTTAATTAATGACAATGTCAATGTTTTAGAAGCCTTGGCCTCAGCTGGAGGAATAGCCAATGACGGTATTGCTCAAAAAGTAAAATTAATTAGAGGTGAAGGCGAAAACGCCAAAGTTTATCAATTTGATTTATCGACAATTGAAGGCTACAAATCAGCACACATTATTTTGCAAGCAAACGATGTCATTTATGTAGAACCACGTTTAAAAATAGCACAAAATGTATTGGGCGAAATCGCTCCAATTGTTTCAATATTGACTTCTATTTTGTTAATAATAACTATTACCAGAACCCTTTAATGGAGCCAACTAATTCACAAACAAGTTTTCAAGAAAAAGGGGCCGATTCGTCACTCAATACCGATTTTGACTTAGGTTTATTAATTTATATTGCAAGAAGCAATATTTATTGGTTTTTTGTATTTATTATCATTACTGTTACTTCTTGTTACTTTATATTAAGATATACCCAAGAAATTTACAGATCTTCATCTGTACTTCAAATTGTTTTCGAAAATCAAGCCACCGAACTACTGAAAATTCAAGATGTAAACAAGCAAGATATATATTCTGATATTGAGTACATCCGCTCAAAGAATTTTTTTACGAATGTTATAAAGCAGTTACCATTAGAGGTAAGCTATTTTGTTGAAGGTTCTTTTCTAACAAATGAACTTTACAAAAACAATTCATTCAAGGTCGAGCCCGAAAACTATCACTCAAGCCTAATAGGTTCTCCAATTTATATTAAAATAGAAAATCAAAAATTAATTATAAGTTACAATGTTAATGGCCAATTAAAAAATTTTAGCTTTAATAGTCTCAATGGTGAGGATTACTACATTAAATCTGATTTATTTTCTGGTAAAATAACGGTTTTTAATCCCGAATCACTTAAATCAGAAACCAATGTGATTAAATCAGAAAAAGTTTATTTCAGAATAAATAACCCTGAATTTATTGTGAATGAATGCTTAAAGAAATTTGAAGTTGTTATTTTAAGTGCTCAAGCTAACACGCTTCAACTAACTTTCAGAGATAATAATGTTCAAAAAGCACAAGACATTGTTAATACTGTGGCTCAAGAATTTATTAATAGCGATATCAAAAGAAAAAGTGAAAGCTCGCTAAATGTTTTAAACTTCTTGGATAAACAAGTTGATAAAGTTTTTTCTGAACTAAAAGATAACGAAACAAAAATTCAACAATTCAAAACTGAAAATAGAGTTTTAGAAAACGAAAACATAATAAGTAATAATTTAGAGAAACTCGATAAAATTGAAACAGAAAAAATAAATGTCGATTTTGAAGAACAATTATTGATAGAAATAGCTAATATAGCCTTAGATACTTCTAAACTTGATCAAATTTGGAAAATACTCCCCTTAATAAGCGGAACAAGTTATGAAGGTTCAATTTCTGTTTTATTAGGAAAGCTAAATGACCTCATTATCCAACGACAACTAGCTTTATTTAATTCAACTGGTTCTAGCGCATCGGTTAGATCAATTGATTATCAAATAAAAGTGCAACAGCGACTTATTGCAGAAAGCGTTAAATCTTTTCAAGATGTAATTGATACCAAAAAAAGAACCTTAGACGAAAAGACACTTTATTTAGAAAAGTTGTTCATTGAATCACCTACAAAAGAAACTGAATACACCAGACTGCAAAGAATTTTTACTATCAACGAAAGATTGTACAATTTGCTTTTAGAGAAAAAAGCTGAATATGCCATCATTCAAGCATCATTTGTTTCGAAAAATAAAATTTTAGAATATGGCTCTGCACCTACTCAACCTGAATCGCCCAATAAAAAAATATTTTACGGGGTAGCTATTGGTTTGGGATTTGTGTTTGGATTAATTTTAATCATTATAAAATACTTCCTACACAATAAAATAAGCACTATTGGAGAAATAAGAAAACTATCTAAAGCTCCATTTGGGGTTTTAGGAGTTGTTCCTAAATACAAAAAAGACATTCCTGTTTCTCAATTAATCGTAAACAAAAATCCTAAATCGCAAATTTCAGAGGCCTTTAGGAACGTTCGTTCCAATCTCGAATTTATTTCTAATACAAGTGGAAGTAAGCTTGTCGCAATTACATCAACCGTTTCAGGAGAGGGAAAAACTTTTGTAGCTATTAACTTGGCAGGTATAATTGCATATTCTGGCAAAAAGGTAATTATTATAGATTTAGATATGCGTAAACCAAAAATACACCTTGGTTTTAATTCTAAAAATATAAAAGGAATGAGTACAATTTTGATTAATAAAGACAGTATTGACGATTGTATTCAAAATAGTGAAATGGAAAATTTGGATTTTATCACCGCTGGGCCAATTCCTCCCAATCCATCAGAACTTATCATCAGTGAAAGGATGAATGAAACGCTTGAATATTTGATGAGTAAATATGATGTAGTTATTGCTGATAATCCTCCTGTTGGAATTGTAACGGATGGAATTTCAATTATAAGTCGCTCTGATTATCCTATTTACATTGTTCGCTCCGAATATTCTAAACGAGGTTTTGTTCAAAACATCAACAAATTGTATTACGAAAATAAAATCACAAAATTGTCTGTAATACTTAATGGTGTTGATACTGACTCGAGCAGATACGGATATGGTTATGGTTACGGATATGGTTATGGTTACGGATATGGAAATAACTATGGTTATGGCTACGGATATGGTTATGGATATGGTTATGGTTATGGCTACGGTTATGGCTATTATGAAGAAGACCAAAAACTAGATGAAAAGAAAAGTTTTTTAAAAAGATTATTTAAAAGATGAGAATAGAAAAAACTAATATTGAAGGATTATTAATCATTCAACCTCAAGTTTTTAAAGATGAAAGAGGTTATTTTTTAGAATCATTTAATGCTATTAAATTAAGTGAAGTTGATTTTGGTTCACCATTCATTCAAGACAACGAATCTCTTTCACAAAAAAATGTAATTAGAGGTTTACATTTCCAAAATAATCCTTTTGCTCAGGGAAAATTAGTTAGGGTTATTAAGGGAGCTGTGCTTGATGTGGCTGTTGATATTAGAAAAAATTCTGCAACATATGGACAGCATTTTTCAATAGAGTTAAATGAAGAAAATAAAACCATGTTTTGGATTCCTCCAGGATTTGCCCACGGTTTCTCTACACTTCATGACAATACAATATTTTCATACAAATGCACAAATGTTTACAATAAAAGTTCAGAAGGTTGTATTCTTTGGAATGATTCAGATTTATCAATAGATTGGAAAGTAAATAATCCAATTATTTCTGAAAAAGATAAATTAGGAGAGACATTTAAACAATTTAACAGCCAATTTTAGCAATGATCAGTCCATCATTTACACTTGTTATATTACTAGCATTTTTTATCTCAACCATTATTTTCTCTTTTCTCATCAACGGTTTGCTTTTAAAGTTTTCAAGTAACATGGGATTACGGAATTTACCTGAAGGAATGATTAGATGGACAAATCTCCAAAAACCATCATTAGGTGGAATTTCATTTTTTATCATTTATTTAATTTCTGTTGTAGTTGGTCTTTTCATTACTAAAAATGAAGAACTGCTTACAGGTGCCAAATTTTTTGGTCAATTAGCCACCATTAGTATTGCTTTTATTTTAGGTTTATCTGATGATGCTTATGATACCAAGCCGCTTCTTAAATTAATTGTGCAAATTTCTTGTGGGCTAATTTTACTTTTCACAGGTACCCAAATCGAATTATTTGAAAGCAATTTATTAAATTCAATTCTAACCGTTTTGTGGATTGTTGGTTTAATGAATTCAATCAACATGCTCGACAATATGGACGCTATAACAACTGTTGTTTCTATTGGAGTTTTTGTGGCTTGCCTTTTTGTTTTGTTTCTACAATTTAGCTCAAATAATATTTACTTAACCATTAGTTTAGGTATGATAGGTGGGCTTTTAGGTTTTTTATTTTATAATTGGAATCCATCAAAAATATTTATGGGTGATACTGGTAGTCAATTATTGGGAAGTTTAACAGCCATTGTCGGGATAGAATTTTTATGGAATAACCCAGGAATATTTGAAGATCATATTGCATCTAGGCACATAATTCTTGTGCTTTTAGTATTTATTTTACCCATTACTGACACAACAACAGTTGTAATCAATCGCCTAATGCGCAAACAATCTCCATTTGTTGGGGGAAAAGATCATACTACGCATAATTTATCATACATCGGTTTGAGCGATTCTCAAGTTGCATTTGTGTTTCTTTTTATATCGCTTTTGTCGCCCTTAATTATGTTAGTCATTATGATTTACATACAGCAGTGGAAAACTTTATACACTTTCTTATTTGGTTTCTATATTTTATTGATATTTTTATCGTTATACGGATTAACCGTTTACAATAAAAATAAAAGAAACCATGAACGTAAAAATAAATAGTCATCTGCTTTCAGGATTTGCGGGAGCTACACTTGCTTTTATTTTATTTCAAACTTTAGGTTTTACTGAACAAAAAAGAAATTTTGCACCCATTTTTCCTGACAATTACAAAGTAGTTTCAATACCCATTCCTAATAATATAAACTTTGCAGGAGAGCAAATTCCAACCGATTTAGAAGATGTAAAAGAACGTTTTGAACGCGAATTGTTGGTAAATACTTATTGGCATTCACAAACTTTGTTAATGATAAAACGTGCCAATAGATGGTTTCCAGTTATTGAACCAATTTTAAAAGAAAATGGCGTTCCTGACGATTTTAAATATTTAGCATTAATTGAAAGTGGCTTTTTGAATCTTACTTCATCAGCAGGCGCTAAAGGATTTTGGCAGTTTTTAGATGAAACTGGTAAAATTTATAACCTTGAAATTAATAAAGAAGTTGATGAGCGTTACCATGTTGAAAAAGCAACCGAAGCAGCATGCAAATATTTAAAAGATGCACATGCAAAACTAGGTTCTTGGAGCTTAGCAGCAGGCGGTTACAACATGGGAAATGCCGGAATTGTTCGCCAATTAACGCGTCAAAAATCTGATAATTATTATGATCTATTTTTAAATGAAGAAACATCTCGCTACGTTTTTAGAATTTTAGCAGCCAAGGCAGTTTTAGAAAATCCAAAAAAATATGGTTTTTTTATTGATGAAGATGAACTGTACAAACCTTATAAATTTGAAACAGTTCAAGTTTCAAGCAGCATTTCTGATATTGGAGAATGGGCAAAAACCAACAATACAACTTACAAACACATTAAATTACTCAATCCATGGCTCAGAGACAACAGTTTAACTGTTAGCTCAGGAAAAGTTTACGAAATAAAAATCATGAAAAATTAGATTTTTAAAATTGATTTGAGCCTATTAAAAAATTACCTTCGCGCCCGACCCAACATCGGGCGTTTTTATTTGTTATAGCTTATCTTATTAAGCCAATTTTAAAATGGAATTATTAGTCAAAAACGAGCAGGAATTTTTAGAGGTTACTGGAGCAAGAGTCCATAATCTTAAAAATGTAAGTGTGAAAATACCACGCAATAAATTGGTTGTAATAACGGGTTTAAGTGGTAGCGGAAAATCATCGTTGGCTTTTGATACCATTTATGCTGAAGGTCAAAGACGATATATTGAAACATTTTCAGCTTATGCGCGACAATTTCTAGGAAAACTTGAAAGACCAGATGTTGACAAAATATCTGGATTAAGCCCAGTTATTGCAATCGAACAAAAAACTGTCAATAAAAACCCTCGTTCAACAGTTGGAACTATAACTGAAATTTATGATTTCCTAAGACTATTATTTGCTAGAGCGTCTGATGCATACTCTTATGTTACAGGCGAAAAAATGGTAAAATATTCTGATAAAGAAATTTTAAACCTAATAGTTGAAAAATTTGAATCGAAAAAAATTAACATACTCGCACCTGTAATTAAAGGTAGAAAAGGCCATTACCGAGAATTATTTGAACAAATAAGAAAACAAGGTTATTTGAAAGCAAGAATTGATGGAGAAATTGTTGATTTAGTTCCTCGTTTGCAATTGGATAGATACAAAATTCATGATATTGAGATTGTAATTGATCGTCTTCAAATTGATAATGACATTCAAACAAGGCTTAATAATTCCATTCAAACTGCCATGCGCATGGGAAAAGGTAGCATGATGATTATGGAACATGAAAGCAATGAAGTAAAACATTTTAGTCGCTCTTTAATGTGTCCCACTTCAGGAATTTCTTACAATGAGCCAGCACCCAACTTATTTTCTTTCAATTCACCTTATGGTGCCTGCAAAAAATGCAATGGTTTAGGAGAAGTTACGGAAGTTGATATTAAAAAAGTAATTCCTGACAATAAACTAAGTATTTATAAAGGAGGAATTATTCCTTTAGGAGAATATAAAAGCAATTGGATTTTTAAGCAAATAGAAATAATGGCCAAACATTTTGGTTTGGATATAAAATCACCTATTGCTGAAATTCCTGAAGAATTTATTGATTTGTTGCTTTTTGGTTCTGACGAATCATTCAAAATAAAAACAGAAACTGGAGTAAGTGCCGACTATTATACTTTCACTTTTGAAGGCATTGTTAATTTTATTTCACGACAAGAAGAAGAAAATACTTCCGCAACCATAAGTCGATGGGCTCGCGAGTTTATGAACACTACAACTTGTCCAACTTGTCATGGAAATAGGCTCAATAACGAAGCCCTTTATTTTAAAATTGAAAACAAAAATATTTCTGAACTGGCCAATTTAGGAATTCGCGACTTTTTTAATTGGATCAATGAAATTGAAGAAAAGCTGAATTCAAAACAAAATTTAATTGCTAAAGAAGTAATCAAAGAAATAAGAACCAGAATCAAATTTTTATTGGATGTAGGTTTAGATTATCTATCACTTAACCGAAGTTCAAATTCACTATCAGGTGGCGAAGCGCAAAGAATTCGTTTAGCTACCCAAATTGGAACGCAACTCACAGGTGTTCTATATATTTTAGACGAACCGAGCATTGGTTTACATCAAAGAGACAATCAAAGATTAATTAATGCTTTAAAAGATTTACGCGACATTGGCAATTCAGTAATGGTTGTTGAACATGATAAAGACATGATTCTAAGTGCCGATTATGTTTTAGATGTTGGCCCAAAAGCTGGTTTGTTAGGTGGTCATATAGTAGCAGAAGGAACACCAGAAGAAATTTTAAACTCAGGTTCAATAACTTCTCAATATTTAAAAGGAATTAAAAAAATAGAAATACCTAAAATTAGAAGAAAAGGTAATGGTCAATTTATTGAGTTATTAGGATCATCGGGACATAATCTCAAAAACGTAAATTTAAAATTGCCATTGGGTAAATTTATATGTGTTACAGGTGTTTCAGGATCAGGCAAATCCTCATTAATAATTGAAACGCTCTATCCGATATTAAACACTTTTGTTTACAATGCGGTAAAAAAACCATTACCATATAAGACAATTAAAGGTTTAGAAAACATTGATAAAGTTATAGAAATAGATCAATCGCCTATTGGAAGGTCGCCAAGAAGCAACCCTGCAACTTACACAGGAGTTTTTTCTGAAATCCGAAACTTATTTACCAATGTTCCTGAAGCGCAAATTAGAGGTTACAAACCGGGAAGATTTTCATTTAATGTAAAAGGTGGTCGTTGCGAAACTTGCGGTGGAGCAGGAATAAAAACCATTGAAATGAACTTTTTGCCAGATGTATTTGTGCATTGCGAAACATGCAATGGAAAGCGTTACAACCGCGAAACTTTAGAGGTTCGTTTTAAAGGAAAATCAATTAGTGATGTTTTAGATATGTCGATTGACAATGCTGTTGATTTTTTTGAAAACATTCCAAGTATTTATCAAAAAATAAAGACTTTAAAGGAAGTCGGTTTAGGTTATATAACACTTGGACAACAGTCAACAACACTTTCTGGTGGTGAAGCCCAAAGAGTAAAATTAGCTACAGAATTAGCAAAAAAAGACACTGGAAAAACGATTTATATTTTAGATGAACCTACAACAGGCTTACATTTCGAAGACATTCGAATTTTATTAGAAGTTTTAAATAAACTAGTTGATAATGGAAATACTGTTTTAGTCATTGAACATAATATGGATATTATCAAAGTAGCAGATCATGTGATAGATATTGGTCCAGAAAGTGGAAGTGCTGGTGGAGAAATTGTTTTTGAAGGCACACCAGAGGCTTTAATAAAAAACAAAAGAAGCATTACCGGTGAATATTTAAAACAAGAATTCACATCCTAAAGTTAACAACTAGTTCATAACTGTCAATTTTAACAGATAGTTAATAAGTCCAAAAAGCTTATTAAATAAGGCTTTAAAGCACATAAAGTTATTAACATTCAAACTTTATTAACAATTTGAAATATAAGTTGAAAACCTTTACCCAAAAGGGATTCAAAGGTTACAACTTTTTAAATTGTTGAAAGTTCATTGTTAATATCAATTTTACTTTGCAAAACTGCTGTTTTTTTACTATACTTTTAGCTGCAAGTACAACTAAATCAACACTTTAATTCTTATTAAAAAAATTGCAGTATGTTAAAATCAGGGATAATACTTATAAACGTATTTGTTTTACTACTTTATAGTTTTTTCGCAGGAGATCAAGGCAAAATTACATTAAACTATCCTACATCAGTTGAAGCAGGTCAAGATTTTCAATTGGATGTTATGATTGACAAAGCTGATATAAATGGATTCGCAAAATTTCAAATTGAATTACCAAATACTTTCGATTTGATGTTAGTTGATGATAAAAATAACAAAGATTTTACGTTTGCTTATAAAGACGGAATTGCTAAAGTTATTTGGATGACACTGCCAAAAACCAAAGAATTGAAGGTTAGTTTTATTGTTAAAACTGATAAATCAGCCTCTGGTGAAGTGGAAATAAAATCAGATTTTTCATTTTTGGTGAATAATACCAAACAAAAAACAACTAACAATCCTAAAATTAACATTATAAATCCAAACGTTGCAGCTAATCAAATTGCCAAAAAGAATGAAGAAGCTAAACCAGAAGAACTTCCTTTAAAAGAAAATAATGAATCAAATGAAAATCAAACTTCACAAACCACAAGCAGTCAAAACGACAACATAAACGCTGTAAGAACGCTTGATTTAACTAATCTAAAAGCCAATAGAGAATTTACTGTTGAAATACTTGTTAAAAAATCAAATGTTGAAGGTTTTGGCAAACTGCAAGATATTTTACCTGTTGGATTTACAGCAAAACCAATCGCAACAGGCGAAGCTGCATTTTCATTTGTTGACCAAAAAGTAAAATTTTTATGGATGAGTATGCCGGCTAAGCCTGAATTTACTGTGAGTTATAAAGTAACCGTTGACAAAGGAATCATAGGTGAATTTTTCATAAATGGTGACTTTGGTTATTTAAAAGATGAAGAAACTCAAAAATATGACTTAGAAAGAACTTCAGTCTTGATCGAAACTGGTGAAATGGCAGAGCAACCAATGATAGCAGAAAATAAAACAGAAACAAGTGTAACTCCAGATAAACCTATTGAAGCCGCTAAAAATGATTCGCAGAAACCTGTGATGCCTGAAATAACTGAGGCAAAACCAAAAAAACCTGAAAACAAACCAGCTCCAGCAAAAAAAGAAGCACCAAAAATTTCAACACCAGTTGCAGGATTGCATTACAAAGTTCAGCTTGCTGCTGGAAAAAAACAAGTTACCCCAAATGTCATCCAAAAATTATATAAAATTTCTGAAGAAGTAGTGCTCGAGCAGCATGAAGGTTGGTTTAAATACACAACTGGTCAATTCGATGTTTATAAAGCTGCAAGAGACCACCGTGAGGAAATGAGAAATAATTATGCAACATTGGGCGCATTTGTTACTGCTTACAACAATAATACAAGAATTACGGTACAAGAAGCCTTGATGATTAGTAATCAAAAATGGATTAAATAAACAAAATTTAAGAAATTATTCTACTTTTATGACTCCGAATATTATTTTCGGGGTCATTTTTTAGAATCTACTGTATGGTAAGAAAATACTTACTTCAAATATTTGCTTTATTATCAATTAGTACGGCCTTTGCGCAAGATGATACTAATAATAATGTCAGCCCAACTCCATTGCCAAAAATAAATGAAACTTCTATCAAAGAAGGTGATCAAACAAAACCAACTATCGAAATTGGTGGCGGAAATATGTTTTTTATTGGCGATATTTCATCCAAATCCTACAGAAATCCTTTTCTTTCACGCTACGCTTTTCGAATTGGAATCAGCACGAAAGTAAATAGTTTCCTCGATGCAGGATTTAATGCAACATTTGGGAGAGTTGAAGGAAATGAAAGAACAAAAACAAGAAATCTCAACTTTCAGTCGCAGGTCAGAATGTTTGGGTTTAATGTTAGTTATGATTTAAGTCATATCATAAAAAACAATAGAACCTCCGTTGAACCTTTTGTAACTTTAGGTTTAAATGCAATAAATTTTGTATCAAAAACAGATTTAAAAGATCAAAATGGCTTTACTTATTACTATTGGGACGATGGTTCTATCATGAACTTGCCGCAAGATGACCCTAATGCAGCATCAGCGGTTGCTTTAAAAAGAGACTACATTTTTGAAAGCGATATCCGAGAATTAAACTTAGATGGATTTGGAAGATACCCTGAGTTTACGCTTGCTATGCCAGTTGGGGCAGGTATTAAATTAAAAATAGGCAGATACACAGCAATAAAACTAGGAATGACTTACATGTATTCATTTACTGATTTTATTGATGGAGTAACCAAAGACTCAAAAGAAATAAGACAAGGAAAAAAAGGAAATGACCAATTTCTTTTCACCGAAGCAGGACTATCATTTAACTTAAATGCAAAAAAACATAAAAAAGTAGATTATTCTAAAATAGATTTCTTGGCTTTAGAAACAGATGATACAGATGGGGACGGAGTAAAAGATGGGGATGATAATTGCCAAATGACACCTCCGGGAGTTGAAGTCGATGCAAAAGGATGTCCATTAGATACAGATGCTGATGGAGTTCCTGACTTTAGAGACTTAGAAAAAAACTCGCCTGAAGGATCGTATGTTAATGACGATGGTGTAGCATTGACAGATGAAGAGTTAATGAAACTTTATTTATCTTATCTTGATTCAACCAATGAAGGAAAAATAAAAAGAGAAGCTATAACCTCTATATTATATGGCAAAAAGAAAAGTATTTATAGAGTTCAACTAGGTTCGTATGCTTCGGGAGTTCCGCCTGAAGTAATGAACAAATTATTGAACGTTAAAGAAATGCGCACAGAAAAAATTGGCAACGAAACAGTTTATTTTGTTGGTGATTATTTTAATTTGGTTGAAGCTGAAAACACTAAAAGATCAATGGCTGATTTTGGAATTCCCGATGCAAAAGTTATGGAATACAAAAATGGTAGATTCATACCTGTGTCAACAGTTCAGAGTAGCGATGCTTTAACACAAGCTATTAAAACCGATCAAATTCCTGAGGTTATTAAAGAAAAAGCTGGAAACAGTGAGGTAAAAAAATCAACCAAAGGTTATTATGTAACAACTTTAGAAGATCCAAACGATAAAATAATTTACAGAATTCAAGTAGGAGCTTTCAAAAATCCTAAAGATCCTAAATCATTTAGAACTCGTGGAAATGTAGTTGAAGTGAATAGTAATGATGGTATGCATCGCTATTATTCTGGCTCTTTTACAGATTACAATGCAGCAGCCAAGCATAAAATTGACGTTGTTGCTGATGGATACAGTGGCGCATTTATCGTTGCTTTCAAAAATGGTCAACCAATTAGATTGCAAGATGCAGGAGCAACAAGAGCTGATACATTTGAGGCTCCGCCAACATTATCAAAAACAGATAAAAACAATATTCGTTATAAAGTTCAAATTGGAATTTTTGCTAACCAACCTTCTGCTGAAGTTCAAGAAAAATTAAGTCGTTTACCAAATGTTGAAAAAACACCTGCTGGTAATGCATTCAAATATACCGTTGGAAGTTTTAGCTCTTATAAGGAAGCCAATCAGTTAAAAATGAGCTTAATAAAAGAATATGGCTTTAAAGATGCCTTCATGGTAGCATTCTTGAATGGTCAAAAAATTAGTGTTGCTGAAGCAGTAAAAATTACAGAATAAGTGAAAATAAATATTCTTCTAAAAGCAGTTCTTATTTTAGGAACTGCTTTTCTGTTTAATGAAACAAAAGCCCAAAAAGGATTAAAAACAATTGCTTTTTATAATGTCGAAAACCTTTTTGATACTATAAATGACCCGAAAACAACTGACGAGGAGTTTTTACCAGAATCAAAACTAAAATGGACTAACTCCATCTTCCAACAAAAGCTTAAAAACACGGCAAAAGTAATTAGCAAAATTGACTCAATTAATGGATTAGCTCTAATTGGATTAGCAGAAATTGAAAACAAATTTGTGCTTAATGAATTAGTAAAAACATCTAGTTTGAAGAAAAAAAACTATCAGATAATTCATAATGAAAGTCCTGATGAAAGAGGAATTGATGTCGCATTATTATATCAAAAATGCTTTTATAAACCATTAAAAAATGAATTTTTAAAGGTAGAAATACCAAATGATACCGCTTTTAAAACGCGCGAAATATTATATTCATGTGGTTTAATTGGCAAAAAAGATACCCTTCACATTTTCGTAAATCACTGGCCTTCAAGACGAGGAGGGCAAGAAAAAAGTGAAACATATAGGATTTTAGCAGCTAAAACTTTAAAAGAAAAATGTGATTATATTTTAAGAAGAAATGAAAATTCAAAAATTGTTATTATGGGTGACTTCAATGATTATCCCGATAACAAAAGCATTTATGAAATTTTAGAAGCAAAAGAAGCTAATAGCACTTTAATTAATTTAGGCTATCAAACACACAAAGACGGCAATGGATCAACCTCTTATGATGGAAAGTGGGGACTATTAGACCAAATTATTGTTTCCTCAGGAATAATTAATAGTAACAAATTAATCAACAATCAATTACAAGTTTTTAAAGTAGATTGGCTGTTATTTAAAAGAAAAAATGGAGAAGTGAGCCCAAATAGAAGTGTTGCAGGCGGCAAGTTTACGGGTGGTTATTCTGATCATTTGCCTGTTTACATACAATTCACTAAATAATTTTATCAGTTAGATTTATTAAATAAAATCTAAACCATTTGATTTCTTTAAATTCCTCATATTTGCTAAGTAGTTTATTATTATGAAAAACATAAAATTTGCAGTAGTCGGTTTTGGTCATATTGGCCGAAGGCATGCGACCATTATTAAAGAATATCCAGGTGCCGAATTAGTAGCTATTCTCGATATTGATGCAGATGTAAAAAACCATCAACTATATCCAAAAAACATTCCTCTTTACCACGACTTAAAGCAATTAGTAGAGGAAACCAAACCAGATGTAGTAAACATTTCATCACCTAATGGAGTGCATGCAAAATATGCCATTGAAGCTTTGAATTTAAAGTGTCATGTAGTGATTGAAAAACCAATGGGATTAAGCAAAGCCGAATGCGAAGAAGTAATTTTTAAATCGCTTCAAGTGTCCCGTCAAGTATTCGTAGTAAAACAAAATAGATATAGCCCCCCATCCAAATTTTTAAAGCAAGTGGTGAGCGAAGGTATAGTGGGCGATGTTTTAATGGTTCAAGTAAACTGCTATTGGAATAGAGATGACAGGTATTATAAAAAAGGAGGCTGGAAAGGAACTCTTCAATTAGATGGAGGAACTTTATTCACACAATTCAGTCATTTTATTGATATTATGTATTGGGTATTTGGAGATATTAAAAATATTAAGGCTTCTTTCAAAGACTTTAACCATCAAACTTCAACCGAATTTGAAGATTCAGGTATTGTAAACTTTGAATTTATTCAAGGTGGTTTAGGCTGTATTAATTTTTCAACTTCGGTTTGGGATACTAACATGGAAAGTTCTATAACTGTAGTTGGAAGTAAAGGAAGTTTAAAAATTGGTGGTCAATATATGAACGAAGTCGAATATTGCCATATTCAAGACTTTGTAATGCCCACTTTGGCAGAAACTAATCCACCTAACGACTATGGGCCTTTCAAAGGGAGCGCTGCCAACCATCATTATGTAATCGAAAACGTAGTGAACACACTAAATGGAACAGATACCATAACTGCCAATGCATTGGAAGGAATGAAGGTTGTTGAAATAATTGAAAGAATATACGAACAAAGAGATTTATCAAAAATCAAAAAATAGTTATGGAACAGCATAAAACCATTCCATTCTCCCCTCCTTTTGTTGACGATGATGTTATAAAAGAAGTTAATGATTGTTTAAAATCTGGTTGGTTAACTACTGGACCAAGAGTAAGAGATTTAGAATTATTAGTAAAGGAATATACTGGCGTGAAATCAGTCTTGTGTGTAAATTCTTGGACTTCTGGTGCCAATTTAATTTGGAAATGGTTAGGTTTGAAAGAAGGAGATGAGGTTATTATTCCATGCTACACTTACAGTGCAACGGCACTAACCATTTTACACAGCGGTGCCAAGCCAGTGATGGTAGATATTTCTGATGATTTTAATATTAATTTAGGATTAATAAAGTCGGCCATTACTTCAAAAACCAAAGCTATCATGCCTGTTGATATTGGAGGTTGGCCATGCGATATTGATAAACTTATTGAAATTGTTGAAGCTGATGATGTAAAGAAAAAATTTATTGCTGAAAATGACAATCAATCAAAAATTGGCCGTGTTGCTATTATTTGCGATGCAGCACATTCATTTGGGGCTATTTACAAAGGTCATAAAAAAGGTTATCGTTCCGATATTACAATCTTTTCGTTTCATGCTGTAAAAAACTTAACCACGGCAGAAGGCGGTGCAGTTTGCTTCAATTTAAATAACAATTTTGATATTGAAGCTACTACTAAAACTTTAAAATTAATGACCCTAAACGGTCAAACCAAAGATGCTTTCACAAAAAGTCAAGCAGGTGGATGGAGATATGATATTATAATGGATGGTTTAAAAATAAATATGCCTGATATTTGCGCTGCCATTGGATTAGCTCAATTCAGAAAATACGATTCGCATATTTTACCAGAAAGAAAAAGAATTTTCAATCAATATGCCGATTTTTTTAAAACCAAAAATTGGGCTTTATTGCCTCCAGCAATTGATGAAAAAAGAGAATCGAGCTATCATTTATATATGCTTAGAATTAGCAATTTAGCAGAACATCAAAGAGATTTAATGATGGCCGAAATTGCCAGAAATGGAGTGGCTGTAAACGTTCATTTTATTCCATTACCTATGCTTACTTATTTTAAAAGCCTAGGCTACAAAATGATTGACTATCCAAATGCTTATAAAAACTATTCATGCGAAATTTCATTACCCATCTATCCTCAGCTAAATAATGATGATATCTCCCATATTTGTTCAACAATAGAAAACGCCTATCATAAAATAGTGAATGGTTAAGAGACTTTTCGATATTATCTGTTCACTCTCAGGAATTATTCTTTTATCTCCTGTATTTATTGGCATAACTATTTGGATTGTTTTGGATGCTGGCTGGCCTTTTTATTATTTACAAACAAGGGTGGGTAGAAATAATAAAGATTTCAAACTTTTTAAGTTTAGAAGTATGCGTTTAGACGCAGATAAGTTTGGATTATTAACAGTAGGAGGTCGCGACCCAAGATTAACCAATTCAGGGTATTGGATTAGAAAATTTAAATGGGACGAATTTCCGCAGCTATTTAATGTTTTATTAGGTGATATGAGTTTGGTAGGGCCAAGACCAGAGGTTAGAAAATATGTAGACCTATACAATGCTGATCAAATGAAAGTTTTATCAGTAAGACCAGGAATAACAGATTATGCGTCTATACGTTTCAGAAATGAAAACGAAATTTTAGAAAAGGTTGAAAATCCAGAAGAATATTACATCAAAACCATTATGCCTTTGAAATTGAAAATGAATCTTATTTATATAAATAATAGATCTATTTTCAAGGATATAAATGTTATTTTTAAAACTATATTTTTAATTAATTCTTAATCTATTGGTGTTTTAGCAGCTGATTAAAAAATTGTGAATTAATTTTCATACAACTTAGCATTTTTGATTTACCAACATTTTCCTTTTCGAAGCGTTCTCCTAATTCCTTTAGTTTGATGTATCTATCCTCGAAGTTGTCATTTTTTTTGAACTTCAGAATTTTAGAAAAAGTGCTTGCATTTTCATAATTTATTTCATGCTCACGCTCTTTAATTTTTCTATACACACTTCTTAATATACTTTCAGTTATAGGATCGGGCTTTGTGATTAAAATAAAATAAACCAGCATTAATTTTATTTCAATTTCAGCATGAGGGAAATTTTTAAAGCTAACTTCATTGGTAAGTTTATGAAGAATACTTTTACTCAATTCTGGTTTACCTTGATAGTATAAAGTAATAGCTTGGAACTTCTTATAAAGAATGTAATCAATTGGTGAGCTCGGTTCTGGGTCGAAAGATGCTTCTAGAATTAAACTTGCATTGATTAATTCTCCTTCTTCATCATTTTGTTTCGACCATTCTAAAAGTGTATTTAAATATCTAGTACTGAAAATGGAATGTTTAAAATTTAAAAAAGTGGAAATATTTTTCTTTAAATTATAAAAGTGATACTTCGCACGTTCTACTTGATTTTCAGCCATGTAATATTCAAATGCAAGAAAATGAAAGGCTGTTTTTAGGTACTGATAGTTTTTATCAAAATGATGTTCTTCAAAAATCTTAAATGCCGACTCAAAAAACAATTCTGGATTTTGAATTTTATAATCTGCTCCACACAAATAGCAATTTAACTCTGAAATTTTAGCATAAATCTGCAGTCTGTGCGAAGAATATAGCCTACAATAATTTTCGATTTCTTTTTTAATGAAAAGCATTTCACTGTAGGTCTGTTCATTTTTCGATAAATAATATTCTCCTGCTTTTTGGGCTAAAGTGGAGGTAAAATCTTCTACCTTATCAATTGTTAAAGAATAAGCCACTGCCCTATTTTGGAGTTGCGAATATTCATAATATTTTGCAGTGTTAACAGATAGTTTTTTCAGTGCACTATATACCTTGGTTAACTCATGAGGAAGATCATATTGAATTAAATCTTTTTCAAGTTTGGTTAAAATGGCTAAAGCTAAATCAGGACTATAACCGTAAAGAATATCAGGAATTGCAGAAACCTGACGCAAAAGATCAATTATTTCAGTTTTTAAATTACTAGTAAGGGTTTCTTGTAATTTATCAAAAAGGCGCGATTTCAGTGTATAAAAGGCGTTTACCTTTACATCCAGCTCCTTCATAATGTTTTCGTCAGATAATTTGTTTTCTCTGTAAAACTTTAAAAGTTGCAAGAATTTGTCGGCTTTGTTTTCATTTAACTGATTAGAGAGAGTCACAAAAACATCTTCTTCAAGTTGTGAAATAATATTACGTAACTTAATCATAAGACTTATTCAGAAATTATGTTAAAGTTATAATAATTTTAAATCGTGACCCATTTTATTTTTTTTTGTTTCTAAATAAAATTGATTGTGTTTATTGGAGGCTATTTCAATGGCTATATTTTCAACAATATTTAATCCATATCCAATTAGTCCCGCCCTTTTTTTAGGATTATTTGTCATTAACTTGATTTGGCTCACATTTAATTCTCTCAAAATTTGTGCTCCTATACCATAATCACGCTCATCCATTTTAAATCCAAGTTTGATATTAGCATCCACTGTATCCATGCCTTCTTCTTGCAATTTATAGGCTTTCAATTTATTTAAAAGTCCAATTCCTCTTCCTTCTTGATTCATATAAACTATAACCCCTTTTCCAGCATTTTCAATGGCTTGCATTGCCCCATGCAATTGAGGGCCACAATCGCAGCGGCAAGAACCAAAAATATCGCCTGTTATGCAAGATGAGTGCATTCTAACCAAAATGGGCTCATTGGTTTGCCACTCACCTTTCACTAAAGCTAAATGCTCTTGTCCAGTAGTGATTTGTGTGAATGCCACCATTTTAAAATCACCAAATTCGGTTGGCATTAAAACTTCAATTTCTCTTTTAACCAAACGCTCTTTTTGCATTCTGTAAGCTATCAAATCTTTAATACTTACAATTTTTAAATTAAATTTTGCTGCAATAGGAATTAAATCAGGCAAACGCGCCATACTGCCATCTTCGTTCATTATTTCAACAATAACACCTGCTGGTTCAAAACCTGCTAAGCGAGCTAAATCTATGGCAGCTTCAGTGTGTCCTGCTCTTCTTAAAACACCGCCTTTTTTGGCTCTTAATGGAAATATGTGGCCTGGTTTCCCTAGTTCTTCTGGCTTAATGGTTGGATCAATTAATGCTTTAATGGTTTTAAATCTATCGTTAGCTGAAATGCCTGTTGTACAGCCATGACCTATTAAATCAACTGAAACTGTAAATGGTGTTTCATAAAGTGAATTATTAGATTGAACCATTAGTTCAAGCCCTAATTCATCGCAACGAGTTTCGATAAGCGGTGCGCAAATTAAACCCCTTCCATGGGTAGCCATAAAATTGATTATTTCAGGGGTAACACTCCTAGCTGCACAAACAAAATCCCCTTCATTTTCGCGATCTTCATCATCAACCACTATTATAACTTTTCCTGCCTTTATGTCTTCTATGGCTTCTTCAATGGTATTTAATTTAAAATTTTCCATGGTAAAAAATTGATTTGCGAAATTAACAATATATTAAGTATGAGTAAGGTAATAGAAACTTTAATTTAGAGATCTGAAAGTTAACCTAATCCATCAAAAGTTGATTTAGGTTTTCGGTTGTTTTTATCCAATCGAAATTTTCTTTAACAAAGTTTCTTGCGTTTTTTCCAATTTCCTCTGATTTATTTTCATTTTTCAAAAAGTCAACAATTAAAACTGAAAATTGTGTTGAATTTTTTGCAATAAAAATTTCATTATCAACCTTTGCACCTAAGGCTTCGTTGGCCATCTCCGAAGTAATGCAGGGCATTTCCATAGCCATTGCTTCCAATAATTTGTTTTGTAGTCCTGAACCTAAGCGAAGTGGTGCTGCAAAAACTTTCGATTCGTTGTAAGCTGTTCTAATGTCATCTATCCAACCACTAATTATTACTTTATCTGAAGCTAAATTTTTTAATCTTAAAGTGGGACTGCTTCCTGCAATAAGCAATTTTGCTTTCGAAAAATGCAACCAAACTTTTGGCATAACTTCTTTAATTAAAAACAATGCCGCATCTTCATTCGGAGGATAACTCATATTTCCTGTAAACAAAATATCGTACTTTTTTATGGAATTATTTTTTAAAAAAAATGAGGTATCAATCCCATTAGGAATGACTTCAATCTCGTTTTTTTCAGTTACATCAATGAGTTGTCTATCGGCTTTTGTTATAATTGAGCAATGTTTAAAAAAACTAAAAATATCCCTTTCATAATTCTTCAACCTCAAAAATTCTATTCTGTAAGCAATTTTTTTTAAAAAATTCTTTTCAATTAAATACCTTTTTTCCATTCCTGAAGACAAGGCATCCATGTAATCTAGTATTTTGTGCGGATGTTGAATTTTTTTGGTGTATTCAGCCATTCTGATGAGCTGACAATAAATGGCATCAGGTTGATAACTTTTAACTGTCGATTCAATTTTATTTTGAACAAATGAATGATAAAAATAGCCAACTTGAAATGGATTTTTGCTGAAGAAATAACGAATTAAATTCACTAGAATTTTTCTCTTTTTGAGGTAGGCTATTTCAACCGTAATTCCCATTTGCTCTATAATTTCAATTTCAGATTTTTTTACTTTTTTATCAGAAACAGAAAACAAAAAAACGTCATGCTTTTGTGCTAAAATTTTAAGTTGATGAAACGCTCTTAACTTATCACCTTTATCAAGCGGATAAGGGAATCGAGATAATAATACAAATATTTTTTTCTTTTCCGACTCCATATTATTCAGCCACAGCTTCCGACTTCTTGAATTTAAAAAAGTTCTTCCAAAAAGATAACTTTACGAGATTTTTATATGCTCCAAAATCAAACAATGTGGAGTCTATACTAGCTTTATAAAACAAAAAAATACCAATTGGCAACATAACAAACAATGGCAGCCACATTCCAATAACTGGAACTACACTGCCCTCTTTACTCATTTTTTCAAAGGTAATGCTTAAAATATAGTTGAAAAGGTAGAAGAAAATAGCCACAACCACAGGCATCCCCAATCCTCCTTTTCTAATTATTGCTCCCAACGGTGCCCCTAATACAAACAATACCAAACATGAAACAGCAAGTGTAAATTTTTTATGCCATTCAACTAAATGTTTGTTCCTGTTTACCATTCTAAACTCTTTGTCCATTTTCGCGGTTTCAAGTTGAACTTTTATACTTCTAACATTTTGAGAGGATAATTGATAATAGTTTAAGAGCTGTTTTTTATCAAAACTAGCTATATCGGTTGGCTTTATGGCTTTGTTTTTATAGTTTTCAGAAAATCTTTTGGCAAATTTTATGCCTGCGGTATCCCTATCAAGTGAATCTTTTGAATGATACAAAAACTGAAAATTTAAAGCATAAACATTTTGGGCGTATCTATTTCTAAAATGATTTTGTTGTTCTTGTTTCTCTAATGCAGCATCTAATTGTTTTAAATTAAGCATCTGATAATTGTCTTTAAACAGCTCTTCTTCTGTTCTTTTTAATTGAAAGTCAGATAAATCAATTTGAATAACCTCTTCCTGAAACGAGTATCTTAAAAAAGGTATGGTATTACTTTTGGCTTTCGATTCTTGCTCATTGTAAGAGTAGCCATTGTACAATTCAATAATCATAAATTGTTTATTGGCCGAAAAATTAATTTTAGCTTTTTCTGCGGTTGTTACTTTAACATTTCCTCTATTTTCGGTGTGATCATAAATTAATACATCAAACAAGTCACCAGTTTTATTATCTTTTCTTGATGCGCGAATTGCAATTTTATCAATTCCCTTATAAAAAATTCCTTCTTGAATTTCTACTGCTGGTTTTTGATTGGTTACATCATATAATAAAGATCCAAACTTTAAATTGGCTATAGGCAAAATATTATTCGAAAAAAATAAGGAAGCCAAGGCTAGCAATATCATAAAAATGCTTAAAGGCCTTGTTATACGTGATAACGACATGCCAGCTGACTTCATGGCGGCTAGTTCGTATTTTTCAGAAATATTTCCCATGGTCATTATGGAAGATAATAAAACAGCCAGTGGAAGCGATGACGGCACTAAGCTTGCCGAAGCATAAAGCATTAATTCAGCAATAATGGCTGGTTCAAGACCTTTGCCAATTAAATCGTCCATGTAGGTCCAGAAAAAAATCATCAGGAATACAAAAACAGCTATAAAGAAAGTTGCCAAAAAAGGCAGTATATAGGCTCGTAAAATTAGAAAGTCAATCTTTTTCAATTCCTCTTAATTGCTGCAAATATAATCTCTCATGCATTAATTGTAATAATATTATAAAAGCAATACTTTTGCAAACCATAATTGAATTCATGCTAAACGGAAAAAAAATAGTTGTTGTGCTTCCTGCTTATAATGCTGGCTTAACTTTAGAGCGAACTTTCAGAGAAATTCCCTTCGAAATTGTTGACGATGTTGTTTTAGTCGATGATAAAAGTAAAGACAATACTGTTGAAGTGGCGCAAATGCTAGGCATCAAGCATATTATAAAGCATGAAGTAAATAAAGGTTATGGTGGAAATCAAAAGTCTTGTTACAAAAAAGCTATTGCTCTTGGGGCTGATATTGTAGTTATGCTTCATCCTGATTATCAATACACTCCAAAGTTAATTCATGCCATGACAAGCATTATAGCATTCGATGTTTTTCCGGTTGTTATGGGTTCTAGAATTTTAGGAAATGGTGCATTAAAAGGCGGAATGCCTTTGTATAAATACATTGCAAATCGCTTTTTAACACTTACTCAAAACATATTAATTAACCAAAAATTATCTGAATATCACACCGGTTACAGGGCTTTTTCAACAAAGGTTTTTGAAAAAATTGACATTGAATTAAATTCAGATGATTTTATTTTTGACAATGAAATGATTGCTCAGCTAGTTTATGCTGATTTTTCGATTGGTGAAGTAACCTGTCCAACCAAATATTTCCCTGAAGCATCATCTATCAATTTTGTTAGAAGTTCAAAATATGGATTAGGTGTTTTAAAAGTTTCACTTGATTTCAGATTAAAAAAATGGGGAATTGGTAACAACAAAATCTTCAATTTAAAAAAATAAAAACAACCCATTCATGCAAATTGTTAGGGTTGGAGGTGTACCAGAACACTTTAATTTAGCTTGGCATTTAGCCATCGAAAATAATTGGTTTGCTGAAAGAGGCATTGCAATTGAGTTTATTGATGTTCCAGGAGGTACAGGAGCTATGTCACAAATGCTTCGTAACAATGAAATTGATATAGCTATTGCATTAACAGAAGGAATTGTTGCTGATATTTTGGATGGAAACCCAAGCAAAATAGTTCAGTTTTTTGTAAATTCTCCTCTTAGATGGGGCGTATTTACTTCTGAAAATCAGTCGAATATAAACTTAAAGAACATTAAAGGGTTAAAGTTTGCTATTAGTAGATTTAAATCAGGATCACATTTAATGGCTAAAGTTTATGCCAATGAAAAAAAACATGTGCTTGACGAATCAAAAAGCTTTGTTTTGGTTGAAAATATAGATGGTGCAAGAACAGCCTTAAAAAATAAAAATGCCCAACTCTTTTTATGGGAAAAATACACTACCCAACCTTTGGTTGAAAGCGGTGAGTTGTTACTTTTAGATGAATGCAAAACCCCATGGCCTTGTTTTGTGCTAGCAGCTAACAATAAATTTATTGCGGACGAAATAGCTACTTTAAAGCAAGTGCTAGATATCATTAATTTTAGCTGTCATCAACTTAAAGAAAACAAAAGAGCAGTTTCTTTAATTTCTAAACGCTATTCTATTTCTAAAAAAGATGCAGAAAAATGGTTTTCTGAACTTGAATACTCTGAAAGTTATGAGATGAAAGAAAAGCAATGGTTTGAAATTCTCGATCAGCTATTCGAGTTTAAAATTATATCTGAAATTCCAAAACTAAATCAGATTTGTTTAATTAACAATTTGGTAAGAAACTAATCTTCTAAAACTTTATGGGCTATTTCACCCATTGATAGACTTTCCATTCCATACTTCTTTTGGCAGTATTGAAAATGGTTTACTATGGTTTTTAAATCGTCCAAATTTTGTTTAGGATAGTAGCCAAAATTATGCGGATGCCACCATAAATGATAAATTTCGTTGTGCTTTGCCGCGTATTCCAATTCGTTTAAAATTCGTTTAATTTTTAACGGGTTTAGAATTTTTTCTTTCTCACTCCAAGGCCTTAAAACTCTACCTGAAGGAATTTCAACGGGAAAAGATTTTTTTAAATTGCTAAATGGATATGTTTTTATATCGCCTACAGGTAAATAATTATCTAAACCTCGCATTAATCGTTTAAACTTGCTTTCATTGCGGGTTTCAATTTTCCAAAACCAATCGCTTGGATTAGAACGAATGGCAATAATTCCCAATTTTTTGCAAATAGCCAAATATTGTTGATTGTATTGATTGCGAGGAAAAACCAATGATTTTAGTGAAATATTTTTTTCGGCTGCTATATTAATTGCTGCTTGCAAATCGCTTTCAAATTGTTCTGGATTTTGGCCTTCTTCATTGCAGTAATAATGCGAAAATGTGTGCGTACCAATTTCTTGAAAAGCTGTGTTTTGAATTAAATGAATCAAACTTGGTGCAAAATGAAACAAATCACCTTCTTCGTTTTCGCCTAAATTATTGTTTTTAATAAACTCATAAGCAGAGAGTTCAGCATGCTTATAAGTTGGCTTTTTATCTGGAAAAAATTGTTCAGCATGCTTTTTACCATTGGCAAAAAGCAAACCAACAGTGGCCCAAGTTACATGAACCTTGCCCTCACTAAAAATATTCAACATTTCAGGAATAGCTTTGCGAGTATTTAAAAAATAGCTTTCTCTTTCTTTTAAATTCCATTTTTCGAAACCGCCCCAATGCAATTCAAAATCTAACGAAATGGTAAAACACCCTTTTTGATTCATTTTTGAAAAATTCCTAAAATTAAAAAGCCTCGATTTTTTTGGGATTACTCCAAATAAATCAAGGCTAAATATAAGTTTTAATTAATATTATTTCTGTTGGTCAAGCATTCCTGAAGCATCTGCTGAAACTGCTGATTTTTCAAATTTCATTTTAATACCACCTTCGGTTTCAAGAATAACAGTTGTATCGGCAACTTCAGCAATTTTTCCATGCAATCCGCCAATAGTAATCACTTTATCGCCTTTTTTTAATCCCTCACGAAACTTTTTGGCTTCTTTTTGTTTTTTCATTTGCGGACGTATCATAAAAAAATACATCACTAAAAATATTAAGCCAAACATTAATAGTGTTGACATACCACTCCCTTGAGGCGCGGCTTGAAGTAAAATGCTGTTTATCATTTTAAATTTATTTTATTATTTTTTCTCTGATTGATTTACCAAAGGTTCAATCACTTCACCTTTTAAATAAATTACATGTTTGTTAGGAAAAGTATTAGCAATTAATGTTACACTTCGATTTTGCAAACCCGCTTTTCCTTCGCTATTAAAAACTACATTTATTTCTGCTTCTTGACCTGGAGCAATCGGTTTTTTAGGATAGTCTGGCACTGTACAACCGCATGAACCATTAGCAGAAGAAATGACCAAATCAGATTTACCTGTATTTTTAAATTTAAATGTATGATTTACCTTTTCGCCTTGGGTTATTTTTCCAAATTGAAAAGTATCTGATTCAAACTGAAAAATGGGTAAGTTTTCTTTATTTTCATTTCCATCAGCAGAAACAGGAATGTTTACCAAACTTGTATTTACTTCTCCTTCTTGAGATGAGTTGCAAGCATAAAATCCAAATGCGATGAAACTCAAAAAAAATAACTTTTTCATTCCATTAATCCCCTTCCTATTTTAACAATTTTACCATCTCTTTTTAAGTCAATAAAAATTTTATCTAATATACCATTTACAAAAATTCTGCTTTTAGGAGTTGAATATCTTTTTGAGATATCAATATATTCATTTAATGTAACTTTCAATGGAATGGAGTTAAAATTAAGCACCTCGCAAATGGCCATTTTCATAATTAAAATATCCATTAATGCTATTCGTTCAACATCCCAATTGGTGGTGTATTTCTGTACTAAATTTTCATATTCTGTATTGTTTATGACTGTTTTTTTAAATAAATCAATCATAAATTTCTTATCGTCTTCGGCATCATTAAAAACATCCATTAGCTGCACGTTCGAGTCGTCTTCTTCAATCTGTTTTATTGTGCGAAGCACCATGGAATTTACCAACTCAAAATCATCTAACCAATAAATACTTTTTTCCTCGTAATAACTTGATAAATTTTCGTTTTCTTCAAGATATTTTTTGAATAATTCTACTACAAACTCTTTGTCTTCTTTGAAGCTAGAAACTTCAGTAAGCATGTAATTTTTATATTCTTCTGTTTCACGAAGTGAGTTAAATAGATTTTTGATTAAATCGAATTCGCTATCCCAACTAATTTTTGATTTATTCAGCTTTTCGCGAAGGGTTTGCGAGCTAACTAATTTTTTAATTAATTGATTATCTACAAATTTTTTGTTCGGTATTAAATCTGATTGTGTTGGTAATCTTTTCGCTTTGTTTTCCTCAATAATTCTATTGGCTACAAATACCAACTCCTCTGGAAGAGCGAGTTGGTGTAGGTACAAATCGTATAATTTATCAATGCTAAAATTTAATTCCTTTTCGCCATTGGCAATAGAAGTATTTTCTGATAGAAAATAGGCATATAAATTTTGAAGAACTTTAATTCTTAAATGGCGTCTGCTGATCATTTTATTTTAGAAGTGTATTTTAACTTTTGAAATTGCATTGATTCTATCTTCTGCAATTTGATTAGCAGCCCTGTAAGTAGGAATACTTTTTTCTTTAGCTATTTTAAAAATATTGAGTGTAGTTTCATAAATACCTTCTGCTTTGCTCATTGCTCTGGCTTGGTTATAACCTTCTAACTCTGTATAAACGTTAATTAAACCACCTGCATTGATTACAAAGTCAGGAGCATAGAGAATTCCTTTATCAATTAAAGCTTGACCATGTGTTCTTTCATTTGCTAACTGGTTATTTGCAGCTCCGGCAACAATTGAACATTTTAATTGAGGAATGGTATTATCGTTTAATGTAGCTCCTAAAGCGCATGGAGCATAAATATCCATGTCGATACCATAAATTGCTTCAGTACTAACAATTTCAGCATTAAATTTTGATGAAACGTCTTTTAAACGATCTTCATAAATATCTGTAATGTAAACTTTAGCGCCTTCTTTAGTTAAATATTCAACCAAACTTTCGCCTACATGGCCAACGCCTTGAACAGCAACTTTTTTACCTGAAAGATTATCGTTTCCATAAACCTCTTTGGCAGCAGCTTTCATTCCTAAATAAACACCAAAAGCTGTAACAGGACTAGGATCACCACTTCCACCATAAGAAACTGGAATACCAGTTACATGTTTTGTTTCCATTGAAATGTATTCCATGTCTTTGGTTCCAACTCCAACATCTTCAGCAGTAATATATTTTCCACCAAGGCTGTTTACAAATTTTCCGAAGCGTCTCATGAATGCTTCTGTTTTATCTTTTCTGGCATCGCCAATAATAACTGCTTTACCGCCACCAAGGTTTAAGCCAGCAACTGCAGCTTTGTAAGTCATACCCTTTGAAAGACGCAAAACATCGTTTAATGCTTCTAATTCATTTTTATAAGCCCACATTCTTGTTCCGCCCAAAGCAGGTCCCAAAACTGTGTTATGAATAGCAATGATTGCTTTAAGGCCAGTTGCCTCATCATTACAAAAAACCACTTGTTCGTGGCCCATTTCAAACATTTGCCTAATTACTGGATTTTCAACATTTTGTGCTGATTCTGAAGAAAGAATCTGAGTCATAAATATTCAATTTTTAGAGGATAAACATAATTCCCGATTTTGAAAAGCTTCAAAATAGGCCGCAAATTTAATAGAATTTTCCACCTTGCTGAAATTGATTCTATAATGTGTATTTAATAAATCTTATAAATAAAAAGCCCGAAAAAAATCGGGCTTTAAAAACTTAACTATTTGTTACAATTCTTTCATCAAAAACTGATATAATTCAAGCATGGTTTGAATGTCAAATTTATGCACTTTTTCATTGGGTGTATGAACATTATCTTCAGGTGCACCAATAAAACACCAATTAAAAGGATAAGGTGTGCGGTGAATAGCATTACCATCGCTGCCTCCAGCAGATTCTACTTCTAATTGAAATTTAACATTACTCTTTTTTGCTAACTCAATTATTCTATTTAAATATTTTCTTCTTGGCACTCCTGAATCTCGCATGGAAATAGCAACGCCTTCTCCGTGTAAAACACCTTCAGTAACCCAAGTAATATCGCAAATTAAAGCTTGATTAACTTTATAGTTTTCATAAACAAATTTGGCTAAAAATTCTGCTCCGCCTCCACCGTGTTCTTCATAGGTTGAAAAACAAATAATTCCATTTTCTAAAGTTTCAGCTAATTTTAGAGCTACCCAATTTCCTAGTCTGTTATCAAGATAACAACTTTGAACATAGTTTTCATCTTCCCGCCAATTTTGAACAAAACTTAAATCAGTTCCTCTTTCAATTTTTCTTTCTCCTTTGTAACAAATTTGGCCTTCTGAGTCTTCTATTTCAATTTCGAAATAACCCTGACTGTCAGTTCCTTTTAATTGATAACCATCTTTAATTCTTGGCCCTCCAATTTTTACTAATTCTTTTCCATATTTAGCTGTAAAACCAATATTATCAATATGTGAAAAAACGGCTGTTGTTGGATTCCCAAAAACAAGCACTATCATTTCCTGAAAATCTCCTCCATGATGAATTACTGGGGCTACTTTCCAATTTGATTTGTTTTGATGGATGTATTGAAGTAAAAAGTCTGTCATTGCTGATTCATTTCCTGATGGCGCATGAATAGCACATAATTGTTTAAGTAAATCTAATTTCATTTTTTCCCGAGTGCTTTTTTGAAAGCGAGCGCAATTAAAAACAAAATAATTCAATTATTCAAGTAAAATAATAATTATACCTAATTGACACTATTTGTCAAAAAAAATTAATCTTACGTTACCAATTTCCAAAAATTCCTTTTCAATTTTGGGAATAGTATTTAAATTTACTTCAACTTTTATGAAGTTTTCTTCTCCAAATTCTTGATTTAAAACTTTAATTTTTAAATCTTTAATTAATTTCATAACCAAATTTGTTTGGATATAATGAAATGAAATCTCTAATTTTTTGGTGAAAAAATAAGTTTGAATATCTGCTAATTTTATAACCTGTTCAGAACTTAATTTATATGCCTTAATTAATCCGCTTGTGCCTAACAATGTTCCACCAAAATATCGAACTACTACAATAAAAACATTTTTTAAATTGGCAGAAAGAATCTGATTCATGATTGGTTTTCCTGCGGTTCCTGCTGGTTCACCATCATCGTTGCTTCTTGATGTTTCTCTATTTATTCCAATACTGTATGCATAGCAAAAATGACGCGCTTTTGGGTGCAAATCCTTCACTTTTTTGAGCATCAGCGCAACTTCTTGTTCGTTGTCAACTTTTGACAAATAAGCTAAAAATTTACTCCCCTTTTCTTTATAAATTGCCTCAAAAAAACCATTAACTGATAGGTAAGAATCTTCCATTTTTAAAATAATGAAATAAACAAAATAGCTAAAACAGAAATAATAATACCAATTTTGTTAAGTGTATTTAAATGTTCTTTAAATACAAAAATAGAAACTAGAGTTGAAGCAATTACAATACCCATGTTATTAAGTGGAAAAACAACTGCACTCTTGGCTTCGAACCAATCATGGTTAAGTGTTAAAATAAGAAAATGAAGTGAGAAAAAATTGAAAATTCCAAGAGAAACTCCTCCAATTATACTTTCTTTTGAAAGCTTTTTATTTCGAAAAATAAGAAGGTATAAAAGCCAAAAAAAACCAAACAAAAAAGCAAAAAGGAAGATGCTTGGAATTAAAATACTTTTATCATTTACATTTAAACTTCTTTGTGTGTGATTCAAAAAACTATCTAAAAAACCCGAGCTAAAAAACAATAAAATTGGGAGTGACATTTGCTTGATTGACAATTTTTGTCCATCATTTTTGATACTTACTAGCAATAAGCCAAAAACACAAAAAACTAAACCGATAATTTTAAAAATACCAAGCTTTTCATTATATAAAAATACAGCTGAAAGAACTGGAATAAGTACAGACATTTTGTTGGCCACAGAAGTAGTTGTAATGCCAGCTTTTTGAGTACAAATGGCAATTAAATAAAATATGGTGATGAACAAAAAACCGGTCATAATTGCTTCGAAGAACCAATGTTTATTTGGAATTTCAGGAACCAGAGTCCATGCATCTAAAAAGCTAAAACCAAAAACAAATGCAACTAAATAGTTGATAACAATTGCCTGAAAAACATCGATGTTTTTTTTACCGAAAATTTTAAAATGAACAACTAAAACTGTTGAACTTAAAATAGACAAAAGAATAAACAGCATGTTATTTTTGATTGAATTTTAGATTTGTATTATATTGACGATATTTAAAGTTAAAAATTAAAATAAACAAAACACTCATTGCTACCTTGATTAATAAACTTCTTAGGTTGAAATGGGAAATCAGGAGCAGAAAGCCCATTACTAAAAAATTCATCAGACTTAGTTATTCTTGCTTCATCCCAAAGATTATGTTTGATAAATTGATTTAGAAGAAAAGCTCCTCCTTCAATAATTATAGATTGAATATTTAGCTTAAACAAATGCTCGAGTATTTGATTTTCGACTGCTTCTAAAAAATCAATTTTTATCAATTGAATTGTGCCCAAATCTTCATTTTTCAATTGATTAAAAACAATGGTTTTTGTTGTTTTATCATAAAGTTGAAAATGTTGAGGAACTTCTAAGTTTTTATCAATCAAAACTCTAATAGGATTTTTGCCTTGCCAATTCCGAACTGTTAAACTCGGATTATCGCGCAAAGCAGTATTTTTTCCAACCATTATAGCTTGTTCTTCTGACCGCCATTTATGCACCATTTTTTGATTGATTTCATTCGAAATAATAGTGCTTTTATTCTCATTTTTCGACATAAAACCATCTGAACTTTCTGCCCATTTTAATATAATATAAGGCCGTTTTTGAGTATGAAAAGTAAAAAAACGCCTATTTAAAAACCAGCCTTTTTGTTCTAAAATTCCTGTTTTTACTTTCACTCCTGCATTTTGCAAAAGTTTTATTCCATTTCCTTTTACTTTATCGAAGGGGTCATGATTACAAATTACAACCTCAGGAATGTTTTTTTCAATAATTAAATTGGCACAAGGCGGGGTTTTTCCAAAATGAGAACATGGTTCAAGATTGACATATAAGCAGCTTGACTTTAAAATTTCGTTGTTCTCTATTTGATTTATTGCATTAACCTCGGCATGAGGTCCGCCAAAAATTTGGTGATAACCTTCAGCAATTATTTTTTGATTATTAACTATGACTGAACCTACCAAAGGATTTGGTGCAACCGAACCTAAGCCATTTCTGGCAATTTCTAAACAACGGTTTATGTAAACCTCATCTTGCGACATAAGTTTTTTTACAATTAAAATTCAAAGAAAGTTAAGTTCTATTAAAAATCATGCTTTTGTGAAATAAAAAAGGCTTCCAATAATTTGAAAGCCTTTTTAAAATTTTAAAATCGAATTTTATTTCAATAAACGTTCTAAAGTTAAATGCAAATTAGCACCTCTCAATTCATTGCCTTTGGCAACAATTACACCATTTCCGTCAATCAAATAACTTTGAGGTATTGAGTTTACACCATAAGCCACAGCTGCAGCGTTTTGCCAAAATTGCAAATCACTTACATGATATTCCCAATTTAATTTATCGGCTTTAATACCATTTATCCAAGCATTTTTATCTTTATCTAACGACACATTAAACACTTTAAAACCTTTTCCGTTTTTAAATTCTTTTTTACTGTAAACGTTGTAAGCATTTACCACATTTGGGTTTTCTCTTCTGCAAGGACCGCACCATGAAGCCCAAAAATCGATTAATACTAAGCTTCCTTTTACATCTGCTAAAGACAATACTTTACCTTCAGGGTTAGCCATTTTAATTTCTGGTGCTTTACTTCCAATGTTTAAACCTGTGGTTTGACCAAACTCGAATCCAAAAAAGCCAGAATTTGCAAATCCAATTCCTAAAAAGCCAATAGCTAATAATAGGATGGTAATATTAATTTTTTTCATTTTTTTCTTTTGATTAGTTTCCAAATTTCCCATAATTATTAATTTAAAAAAGTTTTTTGAAGGAAATTTTTCTTATTAATTCTTAAATCCTTTTTATGTCAGCTCCAATAGCTTGCAAACGTTTATCAATATTTTGGTAACCGCGATCAATTTGATCAATTGCATGAATGGTACTTTTTCCTTCGGCTGAAAGTGCTGCAATAAGAAGTGAAACACCTGCTCTGATATCGGGCGAAGTCATGTTTATACCTTTCAATTTGTATTGTCTGGCTAAACCTATAACTGAAGCTCTGTGAGGATCACAAAGAATTATTTGTGCACCCATATCAATTAATTTATCTACAAAAAATAAGCGACTTTCGAACATTTTTTGATGAATTAAAACACTTCCTTTTGCTTGAGTTGCAATAACCAGAATTATACTCAACAAATCGGGAGTGAAACCTGGCCAAGGTGCATCAGAAATAGTTAAAATTGACCCATCAATAAATGTATCAACTTCATAAACGTCTTGTTCTGGCACAAAAATATCATCACCTCTGCGTTCTAGTTTTATTCCCAATTTTCTGAAAACTTCAGGAATTATGCCCAAATGGTCATAACCTGTGTTTTTGATGGTTAAAGCAGATTGGGTCATTGCAGCTAAGCCTATAAACGAACCTACTTCAATCATATCGGGTAAAATACGGTGCTCACAACCACCTAAACGTTCAACACCTTCAATAGTTAAAAGATTAGAACCAACGCCTGAAATTTTTGCGCCCATGCTGTTTAACATTTTGCACAATTGCTGCAAATAAGGTTCGCAAGCGGCATTGTAAATGGTGGTTATTCCTTTAGCTAAAACTGCTGCCAAAACAATATTTGCGGTACCTGTAACTGATGCTTCATCAAGCAGCATGTAAGTTCCGCGCAATTCTTTAGCCTCAACTTTAAAAAATTGTTCGTTGGCTTCGTAAACAAATTTGGCTCCTAGCTTTTCAAAACCTATAAAGTGAGTGTCTAACCTTCTTCTACCAATTTTATCGCCACCCGGCTTTGGAATATATCCTTTTCCGAAACGTGCTAAAAGCGGACCAACCATCATTACAGAACCTCTTAGTTTGGCTGCTTTTTCTTTGTAGGCAGCTGTGGTCATGTATTCTAGGTTGATTTCATCGGCTTGAAAAGTGTAATCATTTTCGTTAAGTTGTGAAACTTTTACTCCAATATCTTTTAAAATATCTATCAGTTTATTGATGTCAATGATATTCGGAATATTTTTAATGGTAATTTTTTCTGGGCTTAATAAAACGGCACATAAAATTTGAAGTGCTTCGTTTTTTGCCCCTTGCACATGGAGTTCACCACTTAATTTTTTTCCTCCAATAATTTCAAATGCATTCATTTAGAATTTTTTTCTGTTATTGTTTTGTTTCTTTTTATTTAGGTTTTTTCTGTTGTTCTGATTGTTGTTCGGGCGATTAACATTGATTTTGTTTTTGTACAAAATTTCACTGGTATTAGTTAACTCTAAATTTTGAGTATTTAATTTCCCTTTAGAAAGTTTGTCGATTTGATCAAAAATTACATCATCAGAAACGGTATCTCTATTCCAAGTTAAATAGAAACGTTTCATTAAATTGGCTAGAGCTTTCAGAGATTGGTTTTTCTCTTCATTTTCTTCCATTTCAATTACTTTGTTTATTAATTGCTCCAAACTTTTGCCATAGTGTTTGTAAGCAATTCTATTATCGGGATATTTTATTCTTTCAGGTTTAGCCGAAACGGTTTCATGGGTTGGTTTTGGATATGGACTGTCAACATCTAATCTGAAATTAGAAATGATAATTAAATGATCCCATAATTTTTGACTAAAATCTGGATTATCTTTTCCTTGAGGATTTAATTGACCCATAACGGCTATGATGCCATTGGCCATTTGATTTCTAACTGTTTTATCTGTTTCTGCGCAGGCTATATCAATCATTTTTTGAACATGGCGGCCATATTCAGGTATAATTAGTTTATCTCTTTGTGTGTTATATTGCATTCCTGTAAATTGTTCGTGTGTTGTCATGGTAATCTTAAAATTTGAAATAAAACTCAGATTTTCTTTATTTAAAGAAGAAACAAAATGAATGAAATTTTAAAAAATAAGTTATTGGTAATAAGTTGCAAATTAATTCAAAATTTTGAGTTTAGCGAATTTTAATAAAAGTTGTTTTACACCATGTGCCTTAAACTCTATAACAGCTTTCACATTTGGCAAATCTCCCTGAATTTCAATTATTTTACCTTCTCCAAATCTATCATGACTTACAGCCATTCCTTCTTTAAATAAAGTTGGGTCATCACCTTGTCCAACTGAGCCTAAAGATGCACTTGTTTGGCTCACTTTTGTAAGATTTGGTTTTTGCTTAAATTGAAAAGATTCATTTAAACTTTGACTTGTTTTTGGCTTATTAAAATAGCTTGAAAATTCGTCCTCAAAAGCTGTTTGTTTGGGTTTTATGCCACCTAATGTGAAACTATAATCTAAAAAACTGGTGTCAATTTCTTCAATAAAACGACTAGGTTCTGAATGTTGAATATTTCCCCATTTGAAACGAGTAGTAGCATAAGAAAGCGTTGCGCGTTTTTTGGCTCTTGTTAAAGCCACATAAAACAATCGTCTTTCTTCTTCCAATTCCTCTCTCGATTCTATTGAAAGTTGCGATGGAAAAAGGTTTTCTTCCAAGCCCACAATAAAAACATAAGGAAATTCCAAACCTTTTGAGGCGTGAACAGTCATCATAGAAACTTTGTCAAAATTGTCTTCATCATCTTTATCATTATCAGTGAGAAGTGCAATTTCTTGCATAAAATCGGCTAAAGTTCTTTCTGTATCGTCTTTATTTTCTTCTGAGAATTCTTTAACCCCGTTTAATAATTCCTGTAAGTTATCATAGCGGCTAACTCCTTCGGGTGTTTTATCAGAATAGAGCTCTTTTAAAATTCCTGTTGTTTGGGCAATTCTTAAAGCTAAATCATACACATTTTCTTTTTCTAAACCCGATGCAAAACTTTTAATCATTTGCACAAATTGGTCTAAACGTTCTCTCGTTGGCTGATTTAAACCCAAAGGCAAAACCTTGATATTTTCAAGAATGTACCAAATTGATTTATCACTTTCGTTGGAAGCCATGATGATTTTTGAGAGCGTAGTATCACCTATTCCTCGTGCTGGGTAATTAACAATTCTTTTTAATGATTCCTCATCATTTGGGTTAATGACTGTCCTGAAATAAGCCAATAAATCTTTGACTTCTTTTCTTTGATAAAATGATAGTCCGCCAAAAATTTTATAGGGAATATTTCTTCTTCTTAAAGCTTCTTCCATTGCTCTAGATTGAGCGTTGGTTCTGTAAAGTATGGCAATATCTTTATTTTGAACTTGGTTGTTCATTTTTACATCAAAAATGAAAGAAGCTACTTGATTTCCTTCTTCATTATCGCTTCCTGCGCGCAAAACTGTAATTTTTTCACCTTCTTCATTTTGTGTCCAAACTTCTTTTTTTATTTGATCTTTGTTTTTCCAAATCACACTGTTGGCGGCTTTCACTATGTTTCCAGTCGAACGATAATTTTGTTCTAACTTAAACATTTTGGTATCAGGATAATCCTTTTTAAAGTTCAAAATGTTTTGAATATTGGCACCTCTAAAAGCATAAATACTTTGTGCATCATCGCCCACAACACATATATTTTCGAATGCAGCTGCTAGTTTTTTAACAATTAAATACTGAGAAAAATTGGTGTCTTGATACTCATCAACCAAAATGTATTTAAACTTATGTTGATACTTATGCAAAACATCAGGATGATCGCGAAGAAGAATATTTGTATTGAACAATAAATCATCAAAATCCATAGCCGATGCTTTGTACAAACGTTTTTGATATAAAGCATATATTTCGCCTACTCGTGGTTTGCCTGACATTCTATCGTCCATTATTGCTTGTGCATTTTGCAAATAAGCTTGAGGACTAATCAAGTTGTTTTTTGCAGATGAAATTCGTCCATAAACCTGTCCAGGCTTATAAACTTTTTCATCTAAATTCATTTCTTTAACTATACTTTTAATTAGATTTTTTGAATCATCAGTATCATAAATGGTGAAATTTCTTGGAAAGCCTATTTTTTCAGCTTCAATTCTCAAAATTTTAGCAAAAACTGAGTGAAATGTGCCCATCCAAAGATTTTGAGCTTCGCTATTTCCAACAATATGACCAATTCGCTCTTTCATCTCCTTTGCCGCTTTATTGGTAAAGGTTAAAGCCAAAATATTAAAAGCATCAACTCCTTTTTCACCTAATAGATAGGCAATTCGGTAAGTCAAAACTTTTGTTTTTCCTGAGCCCGCGCCAGCAATAACCATATTTGGACCATCATGGCTCAAAACTGCTTGTAACTGCGCTTCGTTTAATTCGTCTAAAAATTTCATTCAAATCTGATATGGCAACAAAAATAAATAATTGAAAATGGGATTATAGAAAAATACACAATTGTGGATAAGATTTCAAAAGGCATTTCTAAGTGGCATTCTTCGGTATTTATGTTTCAAAAAATTTGACCCGTTAAAATTCAAATTTTTAAGGTAATATTTTTAATTCTTTGGTTCGAAAATTTTAATTTTTAGATAATCAACTTTTACTGACTTTTTTCCTGAGTACCATAAATAAACTTTCAGATTATCTGCTTCATTTCTAACTTCTGGCGTTAAATAATCAAGTGAAATTTCATTAAAATCATTGGTACGAACTTGGCTTTTATCCAATTGTTTGGTTACGTATTTATAGGCTTGATTTTTATGATGAAAAGTTGCCACTAAAATTGGCCAATCTGTTAAACTATCTGGAATAAAAATGGAAGTTGAAATTCTAAACCAAGCATGATCTTTTTGGGTTAATTCTTTAAAAGTTAAATCTATACCAGGCGAAAATTGATTAGCCTCATTCATCCTGAAAAATCCAGCATCTGCTGAAATTGAATCGTTTTTAATATCATCAAAATTGTTTTCATACAGCATTTTTGAAGTATAATTTTCTTCATTTTTAAGTATTTCAAATTCTTCAAATGATCTTTCAACCGAAAGCAATTTTTCAGCATTTTTATCAACTTCAGTTTTTCCAAAAATGGCCCAGTAATAGGCTTTTGTCATTCTTTCTCGACTAATTATCCTATTTTGAAATTGCCATGTTTGAAATAAGTTTAAAGTTAATAAACCAACAATTATCGCAATCGAAAAATAACGAAAAACCACTCGCCATTTGGTCATTTCTTGAATAAAAAAACCTAGTGGAATAGCGAGTAAAGTATAAATAGGAACTATAGCTCTTGAACTAAAACTTGCGCCAGCATACCACCAATTGGTCCAACTAGAAATGATATAAACACTAAAAACAACAAAAAGTGATAGGACAATAAAAAGTGGATTTCTATTTTTAATAAGAATAAAAATACCTGCAAAAGAAACTAAAACAATTGGTGTGTAAAGCAACCAACCTTTTCTATAGCTAAATAAAAAATTGTAGGTGTGAGGCGACAATAAATCGAGGCCTTCACCAGGATTGGTATACGAAAAAAATAAAAAACTTCCTGTAGCTAGCTTCCAATAAATAAGTTGTGGAAGCAACATTAAAAACGCAAAAATGCCCACTAAAATAATATGCGGAAAATTATCTTTAAAAAGCTGAATTTTAGTTTTAAAATAACTTCCATTTCCTGGCCAAAAAATTGGGATTAAAACACTTACTGCTTCTGAAGGCCTAATTAAGGTCATAAAACCAATTAAAGCTCCAATCGCAATAGCTGACTTTTTATTTGGATTTTGATGCCATTTTATGGTGTAAAAAATGAGTAACGCATAAAAAGTAAACAGAAAATTATGTGATAACAAGGTTCCGTCAAAAAGCATTAATTGAAAATAATTTGTCCCAAAAATGATAATCAGAAAAACTATCATGCTCAATTTTAAATCGAAAAAATGTCTTAAAACTTTAAGCAATACAAAAAGTCCAATCATCAAATAAACTAAACCACCAATGGTAATTGAAACTTGATAAGGTGCTGAAAGACCATCTGCTGCATATCCTAAAGGCTGGGCAATTAAATGAGCAATAAAGAAAAAAGGAGCATACAAAATAGCCAAACCCATGGTGTATTTAAAAACCCAGTTTCCATTTTCTGTTTTTATGGCTTGATAAAGTGTTGAGGTTGGTTCATATTGAAGTATTAATTCATCGAGCCAAACTTTTTGCTGAAGAAAAATATCGTTATAAATAAATTTGGAAGGCAAGTACAAGTAATACCCGAATGTGTCCCAATTGAGCATTTGTGGAGGAAAAGAAATATATCTTACTACAATAAAAACAATACAAACCAAATAAGGAATAAATTTCCAAAAAGATTGATTTTGATTGAGTTGAGGAAAAAACATTTATTTGAAATTAGGATTTAAAACATCTTTTTCTCAGATATTTTGGCTTCAAATTCCTTTAAATAAAGTGGTTCAAAATAAGCCAAACTCTCAAATTGCTGTTGGTTAAATTTCTCGAAGCTTAAAGTACTCATTCCCTTGGCTGTTGCTTCGAACTTTTCATACACTTTAATACGATTATCATTTGACCAAAGGGTTTTGCATTTTAATGCACCATCGCCTATTAAATAAATAGCCTCAACATTTTGATAATTATCCCAACTATTTTCATCTAAAATTAATGGGCTTACTTCCTTTATAACTTCCAATTTTGAATTATAAAATGCAGTATAAACTTCCATTCTTCTGGCATCAATCATGGGACAAATTAAATGACCGTCTTCAACTGAATGATGTTCTAAAAAATTGTGGGCAATGGATGCTAAAGTCGAAATGGCAATTAAAGGTTTTTGAATTCCAAAACAGATGCCTTTTGCTGTTGAAACGCCAATTCTTAAGCCTGTGTATGAACCTGGGCCTTCGCTAACTGCGATGGCATCTAATTCATTCGCTTCCATTTTGGTTTCTGATAATAATTCTTGAATAAAAACGGCTAACTTTTCAGCATGGTTAAAAATGCCATTGGTTTCGCGTTCGGCTATAATTTTTCCATTTACTGCAATGTTTACTGAGCAAACTTTAGTAGCGGTTTCTATATTGAGGATTTTTATCATCTTCCGACAAATATAAAGGCAATTCTGTTTTTTTTAAAGAATAAAAAAACGCCCAAAATCGAGGGTTTTATGCCAAATGCATTTATTTAGGTAGTCCAATTTTTTGCATAATGCCGCAGCAACAGCTGTTTAGGACAATGTAATTGGACTATTATGGATGTGCTAACGGTATTTTTAATTTATATTACAATGTTCACAATCTTTTTGGGAACGATTATTACCTTTTTAGGGCTTTTACCTTCTAGCCATTTTTGAGCTTCTTCTTTTGATAAAACTTCTTTCTCAATTTCAGCAATAGTCAAAGAAACAGGCAATTCTAATTTAAAACGAGTTTTTCCATTAAATGAAACCGGATATTCAAAATTATCATCTTCTAAAAAAGCTGGATTATGTTGCGGATAAGGCGCTAAACTTATACTTTCTGCATGACCTAATTTTTGCCATAATTCTTCTGCAATATGCGGAGCATAAGGTGAAATTAGAATAGCCACTTGTTCTAAAATTAAACGATTGCTGCATTTTAAATCACCCAGTTCATTCACCAAAATCATAAAGTTTGAAACCGATGTGTTAAATGAAAAACGTTCAATGTCTTCTTCTACTTTTTTAATGGTTTTATGCAAAACTTTTAGTTCGGCTTTGCTAGCTGCGGAATTGTCGAAACTAGGAATATCAAACAAACGCCATAATTTTTTCAAAAATCTAGAAACGCCTTCAATTCCATTGGTATTCCAAGGTTTAGATAATTCTAAAGGGCCCAAAAACATTTCATATAATCGCAAACAATCAGCGCCATATTTAGCGCAAATGTCATCGGGACTCACAACATTGTATTTCGATTTGGACATTTTTTCGACCTGAGCTTTACAAGTAAATGGTTTACTAGCATCATTCAAATAATAAACAATTCGATTCCCTTTACTTGATGCATCTCTATGTTTATCAATTAATAAAGTTGATTTAGTCAAATCATTAGAATCAAACTCTACAAAATCTATAGGAACGTAATTCCAATAAGAATTAAATTTACTTTCAGTTTTTATTCTTTTGATTAGAAGTTCATAATCATCAAATAAAGTTTCTTTCAATTTTTGTTCTACTCTCTTTTCAATTTCACTTAACCCTCTACCTTCTTCATTGGCAATAGCTGATATAAAACTACCAAAATAACCATCATAATCTCTGCTAACATAAATGGTTTTATTCTCATCTAAATTATACTCTATAATTTCACTTGAATAACTTGTAATCATCCCCTGATTTATCAACTTTTTGGCAGGTTCGTTAACGTTTATAAAACCTAAATCATTTAAAAACTTAGTCCAAAAACGCACATACAACAAATGTCCTGTGGCATGTTCAGAACCTCCAATGTACAAATCAACATTTTGCCAATAATCTGCTGCTGTTTTCGAAACAAATTCGTTTGGATTATTAGCATCCATGTAACGCAAAAAATACCAACTCGAACCTGCCCAACCTGGCATGGTGCTTAGTTCAAATTCGTATTGGTTTTTATATTTCCAATTGTTGGCTCTTCCCAAAGGTGGCTCACCTGTTTCCGTTGGTAAATATTTGTCAACTTCTGGCAATTGAATAGGTAAATCTTTTTCATCAACTGTGCAAGCTATTCCATCTTTATAATAAATGGGAATAGGTTCTCCCCAATAACGTTGACGGCCAAAAATGGCATCGCGCAAACGGAAATTAGTTTGACCCTCGCCTGCTCCAATTTCTTCTAATTTTTTGATGGCAGTTTTAATGGCGGCTTTTACTTCTAAACCATTTAAAAAATCGGAGTTGATGACTTTACCTTGTTTTTCATCAAAAGAGTTTTTCTCTAAATCCCAATCCGCAGGTATTTCAACCACTTGTTTTATGTTTAATCCAAAGTGTTTGGCGAAAGCAAAATCGCGCGAATCATGCGCTGGAACAGCCATTACAGCGCCAGTTCCATAACCCGCCAAAACATAATCGCCTACCCAGATTGGAATATCTTCATTGGTAAATGGATGTTTGGCATAAGCACCTGTAAAAACGCCTGTAATTCTTGCAACATCCGCCATTCTTTCGCGTTCGCTGCGGTTTTTCGCCATTGTTACATAAGCTTGAACCTCATCCATTTTTTCAGGAAGTGTAATTTCAGCAACCAATTCATGCTCAGGAGCTAATGTTAAATAAGAAACACCAAAAATAGTATCAGGACGAGTAGTAAAAACTGTGATTTGGTTTACAGACCTCACGAGGTCAAAATTAATCTTAGCCCCTTCACTTTTTCCTATCCAATTTTTTTGCGATTCTTTAATGCTTTCACTCCAATCTAATTGGTCTAAATCTTTTAGCAATCTATCGGCATAAGCGGTAATGCGCATACTCCATTGCATCATCAATTTTCTTTCAACTGGATAGCCACCTCTTTCGCTAACGCCATCTTTCACTTCATCATTGGCTAAAACTGTTCCCAATACTGGACACCAATTCACATAACTTTCTGCTAAATAAGCCAAACGATAATTCATTAAAATGTCTTGTTTTTCCTTTTCGGTAAATGATTTCCATTGTTCAGCAGAAAAAATAGAAGTTTCTGCACAAGCTGCATTTATATTAGCATTTCCTTCTTTTTCGAAGGTAGCAATGATTGATTCAATTTTTTTGGCTTTGTTTTCATTGTTATCATACCATGAATGGAAAATTTGAATAAAAATCCATTGCGTCCATTTATAATAACTTGGGTCTGATGTTTTAACTTCTCTATCCCAATCGAAAGAAAAACCAATTCTATCTAATTGTTGACGATAACGATTTATGTTTTCTTGGGTAGTTATAGCAGGATGTTGTCCTGTTTGAATAGCATATTGTTCAGCAGGCAAACCAAATGAGTCGTAACCCATTGGATGCAAAACGTTAAAACCTTTATGACGTTTAAAACGGGCATAAATATCAGAAGCAATATAACCTAATGGATGACCAACATGCAAACCTGCTCCAGAAGGATAAGGAAACATGTCTAAAGCATAATATTTTGGTTTATTGGAATTGTTTTCGGCTTTAAAAGTTTTATTTTCTGACCAATATTTTTGCCATTTGGCTTCTATTTCAATAGGATTGTATTCCATTCTTAAATATTTCTTTAATCGCTAAAAATTTTTGATTTGTAATTATTCCATTAATAATTCACCAAATCCAATAATTGTTTTTCGAATCTTTCTTTCGGTAAAAAATTGTTTTCTAATTGCGGTGAAAATGGTATTGGCGTATCTAAACTCGCTGATCTAATAACAGGAGCATCTAATTTATGGAAACAATTTTCTGTTATAAATGCTGATAATTCCCCGCCAATTCCACCTATTAAAGTGTCTTCATGTAAAATGATAGCTTTTCCGGTTTTGTTAACCGATTCAATTATAGCTGCACCATCAAAAGGCAATAAGGTTCTTAAATCTAAAATATCAGCCGAAATTTCAGGGTGTTTTTTCAAAGTTTCTGTAGCCCAATGCACGCCCATACCATAGGTAATGATTGAAACTTGCGAACCATTATTTACCAAATTAGCTTTTCCAATTTCAATGGTGTAAAAGTCATCTGGAATATTTCCACTCAAACTTCTATACATAGCTTTATGTTCGAAAAACATAATAGGATTTGGGTCTTCAAAAGCGGCATTTAGCAAACCCTTTGCATCATAAGGATTAGATGGATAAACTATTTTTAAACCTGGTGTATGAAAAAACCAAGCTTCGTTACTTTGAGAGTGAAATGGTCCAGCTGCTGTTCCTGCGCCTGTTGGCATACGAACTACAACATCGGCATTTTGTCCCCAACGCCAATGAATTTTAGCTAAATTGTTGATAATTTGATTAAAGCCTTCTGTCACAAAATCGGCAAACTGCATTTCTACCATGGCTTTCATACCATTGATGGATAAACCTAAACCTGTTCCAATTATGGCCGATTCGCACAAAGGAGTATTTCTAACCCTTTCTTTTCCAAAAGCTGCAACAAATCCATCGGTTACTTTAAATGCTCCACCATAATCTGCAATATCTTGTCCCATTAAAACCAAGTTCGGGTGGCGTTCCATTGATTGGCGCATGGCATCAGAAATGGCATCAATCATTCTTTTTTCTGATGTCTTTTCATTTTTTGGAGCAATTGCTTTATTGTCGAAAGATTTAAATAAATCATTGTATTCTCTTTCTGTGCTAGGTTCTACATTTGGTTCTGCAAAAGCTATTTCAACGGCTTTGTTAATTTCATTTTTAATAGAAAGTGTAATTTCTGCAATCTTTAAATCATTAATTACACCTATTTCTTGCAAATATTCTTGATAACGTTCAACTGGATCCTTTTTTGCCCAAATGTCAAATAATTCTTTTGGAACATACTTAGTTCCAGAAGCTTCCTCATGACCACGCATTCTAAAAGTCATACATTCTAAAATAAATGGTCTTGGATTTTTACGAATATCTTCAGCTATTTTTCTGGTGGCTTTATAAACTTCTAAAATATTGTTTCCATCTACTTGAACAGCTTCCATGCCGTAACCAATGGCTTTATCAATAAATTGTTTGCATTTAAATTGTTCATGTGATGGGGTTGAAAGGCCATAACCATTGTTTTCAATCACAAAAATTACAGGTAAATTCCAAACCGCAGCCACGTTTATTGATTCATGAAAATCACCTTCACTAGTTGCACCATCGCCTGTGAAAACCAAAGTACAATTTTCTTCTTTTTTAAGTTTGTGTGCCAAAGCAATTCCATCTGCCAATCCCATTTGTGGACCTAAATGCGAAATCATTCCCACAATTTTATGCTCTTGGCTTCCGAAATGGAAAGATCTATCTCTTCCTTTAGTATAACCTGTCATTTTGCCTTGAAATTGGCCAAATAGTTTTTCTAAAGGCATTTTTCGGGAGGTAAAAATTCCCAAATTGCGATGCATTGGTAAAATATATTCGTCTGAGCTCAATGCAGCGGCAGTCCCAACTGAAACAGCTTCTTGGCCAATACCTGAAAACCATTTTGAAATACGACCTTGACGCAGCAGTATCAACATTTTTTCTTCAATCAATCTGGGTTTTAACAGATCGATATAAAGTTGAATTAAAGTTTCGTTGTCAATTCCTGTTTTATCAAATATAACGGGGCTTTCGGCAGTAATCATGCTGTTAAAAATTTTGGGCTAAATTAGAAATAAAAGTTTTGTAAAAACTTAATTTTTGTGCTTAATGATTGACAGAAAGCTTATTTCATCAACCAATTTTTGAAGACTTTGGTCAAAAATGGTAAAAGCACGAAAACCATAGTTGGAACTAAAATTAAGGTTAATGTTAATGTGCGTAATAGCAATGGTAATTCAGTTAATAAATCGCCTAAAAGAAAAAATAGAATATTGATGCTAGGATAAATGGCCAACCATATTAAAATGGCCATTTTCCATTTTGGTGCGGGTTTCATATTACTTTACAATTTCTGCGTATAAGTCAAAATGTTCGGCATCAGTAATTTTTACTGTTGCATAATCACCTATTCTTAAATAATTTTCTTTCGCTGAAATTAGCACTTCATTATCCACTTCTGGAGAATCAAATTCTGTGCGACCATAAAAATAATCGCCTTCTTTTTTATCAATCAGAACTTTATAGATTTTGCCAATTTTTTCTTGGTTCAATTCTGCCGATATATTTTGTTGAATCGCCATTATAGCATTAGCTCTTCGATGTTTTTCTTCTTGAGGCACATCATCTACTAAAGCATAGGCATGTGTATTTTCTTCATGTGAATAAGTAAAAACACCTAATCTTTCAAATCGGGTTTCTTCTACCCAACGACACATTTCTTCAAAATCTTGTTCTGTTTCGCCCGGATAACCAACAATCAATGAAGTTCTTAAAGCAATTCCAGGAACTTTTTCGCGAATAGTTTCTATTAAACGAGAAGTTTTTTCTTTGGTTGTTCCTCTGCGCATCGATTTCAAAACATTATCTGAAATGTGCTGCAAAGGCATATCTAAGTAGTTACAAATGTTTGATCTTTCGCGCATTACATCCAACACATCCATAGGAAAACCAGTCGGGAAAGCATAATGTAAACGAATCCAATCGATACCTTCTACATCAGCTAGTTTATTTAAAAGTTCAGCCAATTTTCTGTCTTTATAAATATCTAAACCATAATAGGTTGAATCTTGGGCAATTATCAATAATTCTTTTGTACCATTTTTAGCTAAATTTTTGGCTTGTTCCACCAATTGTTCAATAGGTGTTGAAATATGTTTACCACGCATTAATGGAATGGCGCAAAAAGAACAAGGTCTGTCGCAACCTTCAGATATTTTGAAATAAGCATAATGTGCTGGTGTTGTCAACAGCCTTTCGCCAACTAATTCATGCTTGTAGTCTGCTTTTAGTGTTTTTAATAATCTAGGTAATTCGCGCGTTCCGAACCAAGAATCGACTTCGGGAATTTCAACCTTTAGTTCATCTTTATATCTTTCTGACAAACATCCTGTAACATAAACTTTATCAACAAAACCATCAGTTTTTGCTTGGGCATAACGCAAAATAGTATTTACTGATTCTTCTTTTGCATTGTCAATAAAACCGCAAGTGTTTATAATTACAATCTCTGAATCATCTTTTTGAGATTCATGTTCAACTGTAAAATTATTGGCTTTCAATTGTGCCATCATCACTTCAGAATCGAAGATGTTTTTGGAACAACCTAAAGTTATTACGTTAACCTTATTTTTTTTTAATGTTTTTGTTTTCATAAATTTTGTTTTCTGTTTAAAACAGAATATTTATTTAAAAAGTGAGTCTACAAATTCATGTTTATTAAACACTTGTAATTCATCCATTTTTTCTCCAACACCAATATATTTAACCGGAATTTTAAACATATCTGAAATTCCTATAACTACACCGCCCTTTGCTGTACCATCAAGTTTTGTTAATGCCAAAGAGCTTACTTCGGTAGCTAATGTGAATTGTTTGGCCTGTTCAATAGCATTTTGGCCAGTTGAAGCATCTAAAACCAGCAACACATCATGTGGTGCATCTGGTATTACCTTTTTCATCACATTTTTAATTTTACTCAATTCATTCATTAAATTGATTTTGTTGTGCAATCGTCCGGCAGTATCAATCAAAATTACATCAACATTTTTGGCCAACCCTGATTTTAAAGTATCAAAAGCTACCGAGGCAGGATCAGCGCCCATTCCTTGCGAAATAACAGGTACATCAACCCTTTCACCCCAAATTTTTAATTGTTCAACGGCAGCTGCTCTAAATGTGTCGGCTGCACCTAACATAACTGATTTTCCTTGTTTTTTTAATTGATAGGCCAACTTGCCAATGGTTGTTGTTTTTCCAACTCCATTTACGCCTACAACCATAATTACATAAGGTTTTTTACCTTCAGGAATTGTGAATTCAGTCTCATCACCCGATGAATTATTTTCTTGTAATAATGCTGCTATTTCACTTTTAAGAATATTGTTTAATTCTGAGGTTCCTACATACTTATCGCGGGCCACTCTTTCTTCTATTCTTTTGATAATTTTAAGGGTTGTTTCAACGCCAACATCAGCTCCTATAAGTATTTCCTCAAGATTATCTAGGACTTCGTCATCAACAGATGTTTTTCCCAAAATGGCACGTGATATTTTAGAAAAAACATTCTCTTTTGTTTTGGCCAAACCTTTGTCAAGGCTTTCTTTTTTGTCGCGACTGAAAAAACTAAAAAATCCCATAGTACAAATTTTAGAAGAAATTGAAACAATATTAATAAAAAAAGCTTCCTATCTTGAATGACGGAAGCTTTAAAAAAAAATCAATTACTAATTATTTAGAAGCTAAAAAATCTTTAACAGATTCGTTATGAACGATTTCTTCTTTAAATGAATAAGCTCCAGACTTTGGAGATTTAACCATTTTCACAACTTTAGTAAATTCATTACCCTTTCCTGTTTTAAGGGTTGCTACGGTTTTCTTTGCCATGACCTAAAATTATTTAATTTCTTTATGAGTAGTTACCTTTTTAAGAATCGGATTGTATTTTTTCAATTCTAATCTTTCAGGTGTATTTTTCTTATTCTTAGTAGTAATATATCTTGATGTACCCGGCATGCCACTTGTTTTGTGCTCTGTACACTCCATTATTACCTGAATTCTATTACCTTTCTTAGCCATTGTAATCTATTTGTTTCTGAAAATTCGGACTGCGAAAATAGATATATTTTCAAATTAAAAAAACAATCTACTATTAAATTATTCTATTTCTTCGAAAATACTTTTTTCTGTCATTAATTTTTCTATCTCTTCAATGCTTCTAGGCGATGAAATAGATAGATTTTCATTACCTGACGGTGTTATTAAAATATCATCTTCAATTCTAATTCCAATGTTCCACCATTTCGAATCGCAATCGCTTCCTTCAGGAATATAAATGCCAGGCTCAACGGTGATAACAGAATTGGGTTTTAAAAAATTAAAAGTTCCCGCATCGTGCACATCTAATCCTAAATAATGCGAAGTGCCATGCATAAAGTATTGTTTGGCATCGCCTGCTTTTTTAATAATTCCCAATTCTAACAATCTTTTTTGCACAACCGCAAAAGCGGCATTGTGTGGTGCCCAAAATTTATTGCCCGGTTTTGCTTGCGCTATTCCTGCGTTTTGAGCTTCCAAAACTATGTTGTAAATTATTTTTTGAGCTTCTGTGAATTTTCCGTTTACTGGAAATGTTCTAGTTACATCGGCTGTGTAGCCATGATATTCTGCACCAACATCTAACAAAAGTAGTTCTCCATCTTTTACTATTCTTCTATTTGTATTATAATGTAGTATTGTAGCATTTTCGCCTCCTCCACAAATACTTGGATAACCCGGGTATTCCGATCCATGTTTTTTAAAATAATATTCAATTACTGCCTCAGCCTCATATTCTTTAATGTTAGGTTTGGTCCAACGCATGGATTCATTTAAACCTTTACAAGTAATTTGAATGGCTTTTCGCATCAAATCAATTTCCTCTGGTAATTTAATTTCACGCAATTCGGCCATTCTGAAAACTAAGTAATCTTCTTTCAGTTGTTTTTTGCCCACTTTTTGCACCATTTCATATAAATGATTTCTCAAGCTAGCTATATCGCCCGGGTTGTCATCATTATCTCGCGCATCATTTTTATCTGGCTTAATTAATACATGATTAATTTTTTCGAATGGCAATTTGATGTCAGCAAACTTAGCCCCATCCATCACCGATTTAATTTTTAATATTTTTTTTGCGCCATCTACTCCATACATCCAGCCATTCCAAGTTAAATCATGCTGATTTTTTTCTCTAATAAACAAAAACTCATTGCTAACTTCTCCATTTATACGAATGTCATTTTTTGATAAAATGAGCATCGCATCAGGTTCTCTGAGACCTGTTAGATAATAAAAATCAGGATCTTGATGGTATTCATAATCTACATCATTGGAGCGATTTCTGATTGGACTAGCAAAAAATACTGCAATGGTGCTATCAGGCAACATGGTTTTGAGCGCCTCTCTTCTTCCTTGATGAAAGCTGGCTGGCAATAAATCTAAATCGAATTCAGGATTATCTTTATCTCTAGTGATTTCTATTTTTCCATTTTCTTGGGCATTTAATTTGACCAATGAAAATAAAGCTATTGCTAAAAACAGAATGGATTTGCTTGAGTTCATATAATAAAAAAACGTTGCGACTAAAATAGTCACAACGTTTTGAAATATTTTAAAAAAATTGCTAATTAAAATTTAATGAAGCCTTTGTCTTTTGCTTCTTTTAATACAGCAGAAATTCCTTTTTTATTGATTGTACGAAGTGTAGATGCAGCCAATTTAACTTCAATCCAAACATCTTCTTCTGGCACATATAATCTTTTTTTCAACAAATTCGGTTGAAAATGTCTGATTGTTTTTCTATTTGAGTGAGAAACATGGTTTCCCTTCATTGATCTCTTTCCGGTAAGTGTACAAACTTTTGACATGATTTCCTGTATTTTTTACAAAAGGACTGCAAAGGAAAGAAAAATAATTAAAGTTGCAAACGCTACTAAAACATTTTTCATTAAGTTTTATTTGTATTGCCTTAAAAGCTCAAAATCAAACTTTCCATTTTGTTTAATTCTAAATTTTCTAAACTTATTTTTTGGTTATTTAAAACATTTATTGTTTCTCTTTTTCCTTTTAAAACCTCATCAAATCGTTCGAAGTTAATCTTTTCATTTTTTTCAGAAGTATTCACTAAAACCATAATTCGTTCATTATTACTTACCCTAAAATAGACATAAACGCCATTGTTAGGAACAAAATGAATGAGTTTTCCATTTTTAACTGCTTCTGATTTTTTTCGCCAATTTGCTAAGTTTTTTACATAATTATATCCTTCATTTTCGGCTGATGTTCTACCCTTTTCTATAAATTTATTAATGCTATCTTCTTTCCAACCTCCTAAAAAATCTTCTCTAATCAAACCATGTTCGCCTTTAGCTTTCATTAAAATTTCAGTTCCATAAAAAATGCTGGGTATTCCTCGAGTTGTAAATAAAATATTTAAAGCCATTCTAAACTTTTGAAAATCGCCATTTACAACGCCAAAAAATCGATCAACATCATGATTGTCCAAAAAAGTAACATGTTTTTCAGGATGTTGATAAACAAAATCGTCTACAAGTGTATGATAAACTGCATTGATGCCTTCAGCCCAACCAAATTTTTCATTTACTGCTTTTTGCAAAGCATAATACATTTGAAAATCAGTAACAGCCATTAATTCTGAGTCAAAACTTTTGTTGGTTGCTTGCGAAGTAAAATAAGATTGAATAGTTGTTCCTTGCACCCAAGTTTCACCAAAAACTGAAAAATTTGGGTATTCCTTTAATATAGCATTCGCCCATTTTTTCATAAAAATTTGATCCGGATAAGCGTAAGTATCAATCCTGTAAGCATCTAAATCAAATTCTTCAATCCACCAAATTGCAGTTTGAATAAGGTATTTTGCCAAAATGGTATCCTTTTGATTTAAATCGGGCATGTGGCGATCGAACCAACCATTGGTCATTAAATTTTTATCTTTTTCAGAGGCGTAAGGATCCATTAAAGTAGTAGCTCTGTAATTACTTTGAGTGTATTGTGGCCAATTATTTATCCAATTTTTTGAAATTAAGTTTTTAAACAAATAATGCTGATCTCCGATATGATTATAAATTACATCTTTAATAACCTTTATACCCTTTTCATGGGCTTTGTTTACCATTTCTTTATATTCTTCATTTGTTCCAAAACGTTTGTCAACTTTATAAAAGTCGGTTATGGCATATCCATGATATGATTGTGATTTTTCATTGTTTTCAAAAACAGGATTTAACCAAATGGCTGTAATTCCCAAATCATTTATATAATCTAATTTATTGATTATACCTCTTAAATCACCTCCATGACGGGAATACATAGCTTTTCTGTTTACACCCGTTTCGTTCATATCATTAAATGAATCATTTTTAGTATCGCCATTAGCAAACCTGTCAGGAGTAATTAAATAAATTAAATCGCTTTGGTTTAAACCTCTAGTTTTATTGGATGATTGATTTCTATTTTTTAGTTCATATTTAAATGACAGATTTTGCTTTTCTTTTTTTAAGTCAAAATTTACAAAACCCGCTTTTGTATTTTCGTTTAGTTGCAGATTTAAAATCAAATAATCTTTATTATCAGTAGTTTGGGTATTCAGTAAAAGTAAATTTGGATAATTAACTGAAACCGAATAATCGGCCATATTTTTTCCTTGAATAATAATTTGTAGATTTTTTTCATTCATTCCAATGAACCAAAAAGGAGGGTCGATAGTCGAAATTTGTGAATTTTTTGGTTGTGCGAAAGAAAAATGAAAAAAAGTTAAAAAAATAAAAACCAATAGAATTCTAGTAAATACAAGGGCTTTGAAATTCATAAGTGTAATTTTGACAATTAGTTTTGCTAATGTGGGTTTAACGATGATTTAATATTAAAATAATTTTTATAAGTTTGTTAGTGTCAAAAATACAATAACTAAATAATTAAAATGAAAAAAATCTACGCAAGTATGTTATCCCTCTTGGGCATGGGGATTTTAACAGCAAATGCAGTGAATGTTACTTTTAAAGTTAACATGATTAATGCTCCTCACTCTAATAATGGTGTACACATTGCAGGAGGTTTTGATGCAAATGGAACTACTGGTGTTCCTGTTTGGGATCCAGCTGCTATACCTATGTCAGATGCTGATGGTGATGGTATTTATGAAGTTACCCTTGATTTAATGCCGGGTACCTACAATTACAAATTTGTTAATGGCAATGCTTGGGGTTCTGATGAAAATCAAATACCAGGAGCTTGTAATGTAGGAAATAACAGGGAGGTAGTAATTAGCGCAGCAACCACCGTTGGACCATTTTGTTATAACCAATGCGGTGATTGTGCAGCTCCAAGTGCAGGCAAAAAAGTAATTCGTTTTGGTGTAAATGCAGTTAACCAAACTCCTGCACCAACAACCGTAACTGTTGCTGGAAGCTTTAATAGTTGGAACAATACAGCTAATGCATTAACTGATGTAAATGGCGATTTAATTTATGAAGCATCTATTGAGGTGGATGATACTATCACTAATTTACAATTTAAATATGTAATTGATGGAAATTGGGAGTCACCAGGTGGTTCATGTGTAAATGGCGGTGGAAATAGATTTATGAATTTAAGCGGAACAAGCAATGCAAGCGTTAGCTTAACTTGCTTCAACTCTTGTTCTCCATGCGTTTTAGGTGGACCTTACGATATCACTTTCCAAATTGATATGAATGCTTCATGCGCTTTAGATGCTGATTCAATTACAATCGGTGGGCCTAATGGAAACTGGACTAATGGTTATAAAATGACTCCTATTTCAGGCCAAGCAAATAAGTACACTGTAACTGTTACAGTTCCTGCCGGAAACGTAACTTACAAAACCCGTTTCCACAAAAATGGCAGCACAAATTATGAAGACGGTCCTGATAGAACTCATTTAGCTATAGCTGATGCTGATTTAGGAATGCGTTGTTTTGGTGAAATTACTTTTGGAAATTGTGCTCCATTACCTGCTGCTTCTGATGTTACTTTCAGAGTTGATGTTGCAAACGAAAACTTATCACCAAATGGTGTTTTTGTTATGGGTAGTTTTACTGTTCCTGCTTGGCAAGGTGGCGCTATTGCTATGACTCCAACCGCTGCAGATCCTTTCATTTATGAAGTTACGGTTCAAGACATCTGCCCTTCTAACTTATTCTACAAATTTGTTATTGGTGTTCAAGGTGATGCTGAATACAAAGAAGAAACGCATGATTTTTCAACTGATGGCTGTGGAGTTGATAATGGAACTTTCCCAGATAACAGAGATTATCTAAGAACAACGACTGATGGAGTGCTTCAGTATGTATTCAATTCGTGCACAGCATTAACAGTGGGAATTGGTGAAAATGTAAAAACTAAAACATTTAATGTTTATCCAAACCCAACTGCTGATGCAGCCAATATCAATTTTGGTAAAAATGTAAACAACATTGAAATTGTAGTTACAGATTTAACTGGTAAAACAATTGTTAGAGAAAGTGCTTTCTGTGGAAATGTTTATCAAATCAGAAAAAATGAATTAAATAATGGTATTTATATGATTTCAGTTAGAAATCAAGATGGTAGTATTAGCGTTGAAAAGCTAATCATTCAGTAGTTTTTTTCATAATTAATTTAAAAAGCTCGGTTCGTAATGAACCGAGCTTTTTTATTTTAAGCTTCCATCAATTTTTGAATATCAAACTTTTTCATTTTCAAAAAAGCTTGCATGACCTGCGGTGCTTTTTCAGGATTGGTCATTAGTTTTTCCAAAATGGATGGCACAATTTGCCATGATAAACCAAACTTATCTTTTACCCAGCCACACATGTCTTCTTGGCCATCTTTGCTCAATTCATTCCAGTAATAATCTATTTCTTGCTGTGTGTCGCAATTAATAACAAAAGAAATGGATTCATTAAATTTAAACTTAGGACCACCGTTTAATCCCATAAATTCTTTTCCATTTAAATTAAAACGAACAACCATTGGTGTATCTGAAGATATGGTAGAATTTTTGAAAATAGAACAATAAAACTCAGCAGCTTCTTTGGCATTGCCATCAAACCACAAACAAGTGTAAATCTGATTTTCCATAAGGATTAGTTTTCTAAAATATTCTTTAAGTTTTTTAGATTCTGCTTTTGGGCTTCGGCTATCATTTTTCTACCAAAAATATAGGAAGGTAAATTAATAGGATAAGGCGCACTGCCATAAAACTCAGTAATTACTTCAGTTTTATTTTCAGAAATTTCTTTGAAAATATTGGCCGCTTTCGCTTTTCCTTCGAAAGGACGCTTAAAACGTAAATCAACTTCCATTTTTTCTAAACTTAGGGCAGTAATTTCTTGCTCTCCTTCTCCCACATTTTCAATTTGACTGTTCCATTTTTGAATAACTCCAACTGTTCCATCATTTCCAATAATTTCAGGAATTAAATTGGGGTCTTCCATAACCCAAACACTGTAGTTTTTTTGATTATCTAACACTCGCATGTAGTCAAACACCTCTTGTCTCGGTTTATTGATGGTCTCAGAAACAATTACAGTATATTCTTTAGGGACAAAAATGGCTACTATTAAAGGAATAGCAATTAAAGTTGCTATTCCAATGATTATTTTTTTTAGAATTTTCATTTTCAATAATTTATGATTTATTCTTCACAAATATTTTTTAAAACATTAAGTGCTTTAGGATAAGTGTCTTCGAAATATGATTTGTATTCATTATTGGTATCGAGTTCCACTTCTACAATTGTTTTACCATTTTTTGTAGTGAATCGATAATTTTCCTCAGAACCTGCCCAAATCTCAACTTCAGGGCCTGTTGTAATTTCTTGACCATTTATAAGCATGCCAATATGTTCAATACTTACGAAAGAATTTAAAATGTTTTCTTTGATTCGACTAACCATACCTCCTTCTTGTCCATTTTCATCAACACCTAGAAAAAGAATTTTTGAACCTTTTTCCCAAGAACCTTTATAACTTGAAGTTGGATTAAATTCTTTCGTCCATTGTTTGTAGGTTTCTTGCGCTAACATTGTTTTATAAACTCTTTCGATAGAGGCATTTATCTCAACCTCAAAAACCAATCTCACTTTTTGAGAAAGCGATTCTGTATATTTTTTAAAATTGTTCAAAATAGATTGCCAGCCAAATTGTTGCATATCAATTGGATTGGTTTCTTCAGCCTCAAATTTTTCGGTTACTTGAGTCACTCCCCCTTTTTCTTCAAAAGTTATCTCTACATTTCTTTTATCAGACATAAAATATTCGATCAATTGATGTTCTTCAACTTTGCTGTATTCACCTTCAAAATCGAAACCAAAACTTCCATCTTTTGCTTCCATTCTTGTAAGAAATTTGCCTCCTACTCTCAAATCATTTTCAGCTTTTGGTGTGTGCCAATCATCGGAAGCGTTATTCCATTGGGTAATGTGATGTGGGTTTGTCCAAACATCCCAAACCTTTTGAATGGGTGCGTTTACCATTGTTTGAACTGTAATAAGAGTTTTGCCAGATGTATTCATAATTATATAAGATTGTTTTTAAATTTTAATTACAAACTTAATGGCTTATTTTTAAATTAATTGCTCAAAAAACACCAATTGAAGGGGTGAAATGCGACAAAACATTTGATGGAGATTGCTAAATAACATTCTATTTTAGATTTTTTCACTTATTGAATTTACCTTCGGCACTAGGTTTGTTAGAGAGCCGCAAAACAAAATCTATGAAAATATTAAATAGCAAAAAGTCGATTTTTCTCGCTTTTTCAATCATCTTAAGTGTTTTTAGCTTTAAAAATATTGAAGCACAAACTGAAATAAATGCCTCAACAGGAATAGAAAAGGCAAAAATTTATTTTAATGGTGCTATGATTTACCGAAATGGAAAAGCAAGTATTCCACAAGGACGAAGCATTGTTAAATTTAACAACCTTGAATCATCGCTCGATATAAACAGCATTCAAGTAAAAGCTAAAGGAAATTTTACCATTTTGGCTGTAAATTACAACAACCAAATAGCGGATGATAGCAATAAAAATCCAAAAATATTAGCCCTTGAAGATTCATTAAGTATTTATAATCGTAAAATTCAAATCATTCAAAATAAAATTGACATTTTAAATAATGAAAAGAAAATGTTGATTGACAATCAAAAACTGAACGAAAGCGATAAAGGTTTTACTGTTTTAGAATTAAAAAACCTAGCCGATTTTTATAGAACTCGCTTAGATGAGTTGGCTCAGAAAAAAATGGAACATGAAGATGAATTAAAAAAACAACTTAAAAAACGTGATCATTTTCAGCAAAAACTGAATGAAATAAATAACCTTTTCAGACCAACAACAGGCGAAATTTCAGTAGAAATTGAAAGCAAAACACCTCAAAGTATTCAGTTTGATATTAATTATTTGATTTATGAAGCAGGCTGGCATTCTGCTTATAATTTGAGTGCTGAAAACCTAAACAAGCCGCTTCATTTAATCCATCAAGCAAAAGTTTTCCAAAACACAGGTATTGATTGGAAAAATGTAAAACTTTCATTGGCCACCGTAAACCCAATGGCTAATAATACCAAACCTATTTTACATCCGCATACTTTACAAATATGGCAACAGAGAGCTGTTCAAGTTTATTCTAAATCACAAAAAGCGCCAATGCAACAAAATGAAGCTTATGGTTTAAGTGCTGATGAAGCACAAATGGATGCCGGTTCAGCTGCTAATTACACTTCAATGGCTGAAAACCAATTGAATGTTGAATTTAATATTGACATTCCTTTTAATATTCCTTCTGATGGAAAAGAACATACTGTTGAACTGAAACATCATGAATTAAAGGCCGACTATAAATATTATGCCATTCCAAAGCTTGATAAAAATGGATTTTTGGTGGCCAACGTTGCTGAATGGGATGATTTAAATCTTTTGCAAGGCGAAGCCACTTTGTATTTCGAAAACGCATATATCGGCAAAACTTTTATCGATCCACAATTCACGAAAGATACCATTCCATTTAGCTTGGGTAAAGACGAAGGTATTGTGGCCAATAGAAAAAGAATTACCGAAATGAATGAAAAATCAATTTTCGGAACATTCAAAAAAGAAACTTTTGGTTATGAAATTACCATCAGAAACACCAAAAAAACCGAAGTAGAAATAACCATTGAAGATCAAATACCTGTTTCAGGTAATAAAGAAATTGAAGTTCAAACAATGGAACTGAGCAATGGAAACTTAAATGCTGAAACTGGTTTAGTGAAATGGAAATTAAACTTAAAACCGGGAGAAAGCAAAACGCTAAAACTGAAATATTCTGTAAAATATCCCAAAGACAAAAACATTAATTTATAGATGAATATCAAAAATCCTGAAACCAAAAATTTCAGGATTTTTTATTTAATCCAAATTACGCAACCGAATTGCGTAATCGCAAAAATGATTGTAAATAGGCTTGTTTTCAAAAGCCTAAACAATCATTAATGCGGGATTAACCCAAAACGCCTTCGGCTGTAAGCATTAAAAATTTTTAATGCTTAATTAGGGTTAAAATTACCTGCTATTTTCAATTTTTCAATAAACAAACCAGGCGCTGAGCATGGTCTATTGGTTTTCATATCAATAAAAACTAAAGTAGTTTCAGCTACATTTAATAATTCACTTTTTTCATTATAAGTTTCATATTCAAATCGAATACGTGCTTGTGGAATTTCTTTTATATAAGTTTTGATGGTAAGTAAATCATCATAAAAAGCAGGTTTTATGTATTTAATTTTAAAATCAATCACAGGCAGCATTACACCCGAATCTTCCATTTCTTTATACGAAAGTTCTAAACTTCTAAGCGCTTCTACCCTACCCACTTCAAAATAAGTAGCGTAATTGCCATAATACACATAACCCATTTTGTCTGTTTCGGCATAACGAACTCTAATATTTATTTCAGATTGAAACATTATTTTCATTTTAATTTTTCCAAAAATAATTTACATTGGAATCATCAATAAGTATAATTGTGAAAATTATCAACGAATGAAAAAACTCCTGTTCTTTTTACTTGTCATTTTTGTTTCAGCATGTAAACATTATAAAGCAACCAGCAAAAACAGAGAAGTTTTAGCGATTGACAATACTATCAAAATTCAAGACTCTAGTTTTTTGAAAATAATAGCCCCCTATTCTGAAAAAATTAATGCTGAAATGAACAAAGTTTTGGTTTTTAACGAAGAGGATCTAAACAAATCGAAACCAGAGGGCAAATTGGGAAATTTAATTGCTGATATTACTTTTCAAAAAGCCAAAACTTTGCTACAAAACCAAAACATAGAACCCGATTTTTGTATCCTTAATAATGGCGGATTGAGGGCATCGCTCCCTAAAGGTGACATAAATGTGGGTAATGTGTTTGAACTAATGCCTTTCGAAAATTCTATTTCAGTCGTAAAAATTAACCATGATAATTTTGTTTTGATGATTAACTATTTAAAAAAAGTAAATGGTCAACCTATTTCAGGTTTAAAAATAAACTATAAAAATGTGGGTTATGACTTTACAATGAATAACAAAATAAATGAAACCAAACGAAGTTATTGGGTTGTAACCAGCGATTATTTAGCTTCTGGAGGCGATGATATGATTTTTTTAACGCAGCCTCTTGAAAGAATTGACCTTAAAATAAAACTTCGCGATGTTATTATTCAATCATTTGAAGCATTAGGAAAAAGAAGCGAAAAATTAATTGTTAAATTGGAAGGACGTATTACTTATGAATAGCAGAAGAAAATTCATTAGAAATAGTTTTTTTGCTGGTGCAGGAGTTTTAACTTCTGGCTATTGGTCAAACGAAATACTTGCCGCCAATGATGTTTTAAAATTGACTATTTTACATACTAACGACACACACAGCCGAATTGATCCATTGCCATTAAATTTTCCCAATTATGGAGGAATGGGTGGATTTGCCAAACGTGCTGAACTGGTAAACCAAATTAGAGCCATCGAAAAAAATGTATTACTGCTAGATGCGGGCGATATTTTTCAAGGCACGCCTTATTTTAATCTTTTTGGGGGTGAACTGGAGCTAAAATTGATGTCGAAACTTGGTTATGATGCAGCAACAATGGGAAATCATGATTTCGACAATGGAGTAGAAGGATTTCATAAAGTTTTGCCAAATGCTTCATTTCCATTTATTTGCTCAAACTATAATTTTGAAAATACATTATTAAATAATAGTACAAAACCCTATATTGTACTCTCAAAAAACAACATAAAAATTGGGATTTATGGCCTAGGCATAGAATTGCAAGGGCTTGTTTTACCTTCTTTGTATGCTGAAACAAAATATAATGATGCTTTAACGAAAGCATTAGAAATAGAAAAAAGACTGAAATCAGATGAAAAATGCGATTTAATAATTTGTCTTTCACATTTAGGATTTGAATATGACTCAAAAAAAATGAGCGACAGAATTTTAGCTAAAGAAACTTATTTTACCGATATAATAATTGGTGGGCATACCCACTCATTTATTGAGGAAAAAGTTGAAGAGAAAAATAAGCAAAACCAAGCTGTACTAATATCTCAAGTGGGTTTTGCAGGAATTAAACTTGGTAGAATTGATGTATATTTCGAACCAATAAAAAAGAAAATGAAAATGAATAGAAAATCAGAATTTATAAATTAGTAATTCTAAAGTTTTGATATTCAAGCAGGGATAAATATTTTAAAAATACAATAGGGTAAGCGTTTTTTTTTTAGGTATTTTATTAAAATATTTGTTCACCGTTAAAGCAAAGAAAAATATCAACAAGTTGTTTTTGAAAACCTAATAACCTATTACAATACTACAATACTAATATGTCACAAAACAATTACGAATCTGTTTGGGAAAATTGTCTCAAAGTCATCCGAGACAATGTGAGCTTGCAAAGCTTTAAAACATGGTTTGAGCCCATCAAGCCAATTAAGGTCGAAGATTCAGTTTTAACAATTCAAGTTCCAAGTCAATTTTTTTACGAATGGCTTGAAGAACATTACATTGGACTTTTGAAAAAAGTAATTAAAAAAGAATTGGGCAACGAAGGAAGATTAGAATATTCTATCGTAATGGAAAATAATTCTTCCAACTCAAAACCTTACACTGTAAAACTACCGGCCTCTAACAAACAAGATGTTAAAAATCCAATGGTTTCAATGCCAATTGACATTAACAACTCAATCAGAAATCCTTTTGTGATTCCAGGATTGAAAAAAATTAATGTTGATTCGCAACTAAACCCAAATTATTCATTCGATAATTTTGTGGAAGGCGAATGCAATCGTTTGGCTCGATCAGCTGGTTTTGCTGTTGCTAACAAACCGGGTGGAACTTCTTTTAACCCATTATTAATTTATGGTGGTGTTGGTTTAGGAAAAACACATTTATCGCATGCCATTGGGATTCAGATAAAAAATAATTTCCCGAACAAAACTGTATTATACGTTGGTTCTGAGAAATTTACGCATCAATTTATTGATGCAGTTAGAAATAATTCACAAAACGATTTTGTGCATTTTTATCAAATGATTGATGTTTTGATTATTGATGATGTGCAGTTTTTTGCAGGAAAAGAAAAAACCCAAGATGTTTTCTTCCACATTTTTAATCATTTACACCAAAATGGCAAACAGTTAGTTTTAACTTCTGATAAAGCTCCTGTTGACATGCAAGGTATGGAACAGCGATTACTTTCTCGTTTCAAATGGGGTTTGAGTGCTGATTTACAAGCGCCTGATTTAGAAACCAGAATCGCCATTTTAGAGAAAAAAATGTATGCTGATGGTTTAGAATTGCCAAAAGAAGTTGTTGAATATTTGGCTTATTCTATCACCACCAATATCCGCGAATTAGAAGGTGCATTAATTTCATTGATTGCTCAATCATCGTTAAACAAAAAATCAATCACACTTGATTTGGCGAAGCAAATGATTGACAAATTTGTGAAAAACACGGTAAGAGAAGTATCTATAGATTACATACAAAAAGTAGTTTGCGATTATTTCAATTTACCTATTGAATTATTAAAATCAAAAACCCGCAAACGCGAAGTAGTTCAAGCACGCCAAATTGCTATGTATTTCGCTAAAAGTATGACCAAATCATCTTTAGCAACAATTGGAATGCATTGCGGTGGAAAAGATCATGCAACTGTTTTACATGCTTGCAGAACCGTTAACAATTTAATGGAAACTGATAAACATTTTAAAACTTATGTAGCTGATTTAGAGAAAAAACTAAGCCTACAATAATCTTTCAAACAAATAATTTAAAAAGCGGGAAATTCCCGCTTTTTTTTATGCTTTCATTTTTCCTTTATTAATCCAGAAAATCAAAGTTTTTATATTTTTTATTTCTTTAAAATTTGGTTTAATTTTTGATATAAAAAAATCAAAATTGAAAAGATGAAATTTAACATTACCCTAATTTTTATTTTCACCTTATTTTTAAACGCTTGTATCACAGTTGATAATACAGTAGAACTTAAAACTAAGGATTCTACAAAAGTGATTTACAGAGATAACAAAGAACTCCTTTCTGAAAATTCCGGTTTAGTTTATTTAAACGCAAGTTATTTAAAAAGCACAGATGAAGATTTAGTTTTTGAAATTGAAATTCAAAATTTTTCTGGAGGACATATTTTGGTTGACCCTGCACTTTTCGAAATAAAAAACTTTGCAAATGAATTTGACCCTGCCCCTATTTCAACTTTTGCTACCGACCCAGAAACAAAGATTAGAGAACTTCAAGAAGAAATTCAAAGAAAAAAAAGATCAGTTAACCCAATGTTTGTTGTTGGTCTTGCTTTAATTGCTGCTGATATTGCTATTGCCGCCAATGAAGCCAAAGACAATAAAAGGGAAGGGAAAATAAATCAAAGAAATACTTATAATAATGAACTAGCGCAACTTGGAGTTCAAGCAATGCTAGTTGCACCTGAGTTAAAAAATGAACAAATTCAGAACATAGAAAATAAAATAAGAGATACTCAAGAAAGTTTAATGCCTAAAATAACCTTGTTTTCATCTGAATCCATAAAAGGTTTGGTTTATTTCAAAAAGCCTCAAACAGGAAGTCTTTTAAATGTCAATTTCAAAATTGAGGATAGAGATTTCAATTTTGATTATAAAATGAGTTTTTATTGAGCTCATTTTGATTCTTTTTCTCAAAATGAGAAAATTACACCTTAAGGAAATCAATTAAGCATCTGATTTATAGATAATTAAATTCTTATTTTTTTTGGTCTCAAAATGGAGATTCATTCATTGAACCAAAAATAGAATTTATAAAAAAATCTGGATTCATTATTGCTTATGTAATCGCGACTTTAGCTTTTATGCTGATTTTTGGATTGTTGGTCGAATTATTTTACCAATAAAAGCAAGTTGAAAATATGAAATTCCAAAGTGGTGGGAATAACCAATTTTTCAAATTGAAATAAACTGAAAATTTAAGTAGCTTAAGTCTTTAAAATTTCGAACGATTACATCCCAAAACCTCAATGAGTTAAACTCAATTAAAAGTTTATTTAAGCTTATTTATAAGCTTGTAAAATTAAAAATGTCTTTGTGCATTAAATGACTATGAGTGAATTAGGTTAAAAAGAACCTCCCATATTAAATATCATTTTAAAACAAAATTTTATCAATTTGAGGAATAGAGAAACTAATGAAAAATCCGAAAGTCTCTCCCCACAAGGAATTAAAAATATGGCACAGTTTTTACATTACGTTTAACATCGTTCTTTTCAATTTTTTTAAATTATTGCGGTCGAGGAAAAACAAATTCATAGGTTAGGGTTAATTATTTGTCATCTCACATACTTTGCTAGCATTGAGAAAACTCGACCGCATTCTTTTTACATTCTTATTTGGCAATTTAATGCCGACACCCTATTAAAATTAAACATTTAATTAAAAATTCATACTTAAAGAAATAAACACAGCTTTTTTAAAAATCAGCTTTTTAAAATTATATTAGCCCAATGCAGGTTGATATTCACAAAATTTTACATCAATACTGGGGCTACAATCAATTTAGACCAAGTCAAGAATCAATCATTAATGCTGCAATAAATGGCATTGATACTTTAGCCCTTTTGCCAACTGGTGGTGGAAAATCAATTTGTTTTCAAGTCCCAGCATTAGCAAAAAAGGGAATGTGCTTGGTAATATCGCCTCTTATTGCGCTCATGAAAGATCAAGTTGAAAATCTAAATAAAAAAGGAATAAAAGCTGTTTCAATAAGTTCTGAATTAAATTACCATCAAATTGATAACGTGCTTGAAAACTGTGCTTACGATAATGTTAAATTTTTATACCTATCTCCTGAAAGATTAAGTAGTGATATTTTTTTAAAAAGAGTTGAAAAATTACCTATCAATCTAATTGCAGTTGATGAAGCGCACTGTATTTCGCAATGGGGATACGATTTCAGGCCCGCATATTTAAAGATTTCGGAGTTAAGGCAATATGTAAGCGCTCCCATTTTAGCTTTGACGGCCACGGCAACACCTGAAGTAGTAAAAGATATCCAAAACAAACTAGAATTTAAAAAACATCATGTCATTCAAAAAAGCTTTGCACGTGAAAATGTTTCTTACAATGTTTTGCCAGAAGAAGATAAAATGGGAAGGTTGCTAAAAATTTGTGATAAAATTCCAGGAACAGGCATTGTTTATGTTAGAAATAGGCGCAAAACCAAAGAAATTTCCAGTTTTCTCAATTTGCGAAATATTTCAGCAGATTTTTACCATGCTGGACTAAAAATGGCAGAAAGAAATGAAAAGCAAGAAAATTGGATTCAAAATAAAACACGAATAATTGTGTCAACAAATGCATTTGGAATGGGGATTGACAAACCCGATGTGCGTTTTGTGGTTCATTTAGATGTTCCAGAATCACTTGAAGCCTACTTTCAAGAAGCTGGAAGAGGCGGACGAGATGAAAAACAAGCCTGGGCTATTCTCCTATTTTCTAATGTTGATGTAAAAGCTTTGGACGATAATTTTATTAACTCCTTCCCCGAACCTGAAACTATAAGAAAAGTTTATCATTCACTTTGTAATTATTTTCAATTGGCAGAGGGAAATGGAGCATTTCAACATTTCAATTTTGATATAAATGAATTTGGAAAAAAATCAGGTTTTAAGACCCAAGAAGTTTTTTATTCTTTACAATTTTTAGAAAAAGAAGGTTACTTTTCAATTCAAGAGGGTGTTTTAACAAAATCTAAAATTAAAATTATTTGTTCGAGAGAAATATTAGAAAATAACAATTCAAAAACCGAAATTTTAAAAACACTTCTTCGATCTTATGGTGGAATTTTAGACGAACTTGTTCCAATTAATGAATTTGAGATTGCGCAAAGACTTCAAATTAAAAAAGATGAATTAATTGCTAAGCTAAAAACACTTAATAAAGAGGAATATATAATTTACGAAGAAAAAAGTGATGAAGCACAAATTACTTTTATTGATGATCGATTACCATTAAAAAATATTACAATAAGCAAAGATCACTATGAAACTCGAAAAAAAATTGCGCTAAATAGAATAAATGCAGTTAAAAGTTATCTATTTAATGACAAAATTTGCAGAAGCATTCAGCTCCTACAATACTTTGGTGAAATTTCAGAAAAAAAATGCGGTCAATGCGATGTTTGCCGCAAAAATAATAGTTCGCCAAGCGAAGAAGAAGTGAAAAAATTCATTGATCAATTACTTCCATTCCAAAACAAACAAATTACAATTGAAAATTTGCTTAAAGAAGTGAAAGGAATAAGACAAAATAAAAAAATGGAAATTTTACGCTTATTAATTGATGAGAATTACCTAGATATTGACTCAAAAAACAATAGGTTTGTAACAGTTAAACTCTGATTCAAATAAAAAAATACTAAAATAAAAATGCACAAATAAAATTGGAATATGCACAAAGAATTAAATGTAATTCCTCAAAAAAAAGACAATCATTCAAGCCAAAAAATTGGTGATGAAATTATTGTGGTGCCTATTGTGAATGACATTGCACAAATGACCGACCTTTACACACTTAATGAAACAGCAGCTTTTATTTGGGAAAACCTTGATGGATTAAACAGTTTGAACGATATTCTAAACCTAATGATAAATAACTTTGAGATAAACGAAACAGAGGCAAAAGCAGATTTATTTTCATTCATGGAAGAAATTAATACATTTGTTGAAATTAAAGTGCCACATGAAAAGTAATGTAACCTCGAAAACTAAAAAGCAATATAAAAAGCCTTTAGTGAAGAAACATAAGCTTGATAACAACATTTCTCTAGTAATGATGAGCGTTCCAGGTGGTGGAAACCCGCCTTGGTAAAATCAAAATTGCTTTGAATCTTCTTGTTGCCGACTTCCTATTCAAAATAAATTCTACTGTACCTTTCGATTATTCCAATAGTTTTTTAGCTCATTTTGTGCTTGAAAATTCCAAAACTATTGATTGTTCTATCCAAATTTCAACTGAAAATTTTACTTACAAGACTGCTGAAAAAGTTTTTTCAGCTAATGCCAATTTTGAAGATAATTACCTGATAAACAATTATTATTGGGAGGTTTTTAACTCAGAAAACCATAAATATTTTATCATTTTTGAAAAGGAAAATAACAAAGCCATTGTAAAAGCTCAATTTTCCGAAAAAGCTGATAATTGGAAAATATTTCTCAATAAAGATTATTATAATAACACAAAAAACATTTTTCCATACCCTTGTTTTCACCTTATTTTATACTATTTTTTAGAAGCCCAAAACTGCTTGATGATGCATGCCTCTGGTGTTTATAAATTGGGAAATAAAGCTATTTTGTTTTCAGGATTTTCTGGTGCAGGAAAGTCAACCATTTCGAGAATTTTTTCTGAAAACAAATATCAATTAATTAATGATGATCGTTTGGTACTTCGCAAAATAGATAATAGTTGGAAAGTGTATAACACGCCCATGTTTTATAAAGAAAAACCGCAATCAGCCTCACTTTTTAAACTTTTTCTTATTTCACATGGTAAAAAAAATGAAGCTCATAAATTAAGTGGTGCCTCTGCCCTAGCCTCACTTTTAGCTTTTTGCTTACAACATAATTACGATAGTAAAATTGTGCAAAAAAACATAGGTTTGGTAAACGATTTATTACAAAATACGGCCATTTATAATTTAGCATTTTTGCCAGATAATAGTGTTGTAAACTTCATAGAAAAGCTTGATGAATAGTTCGGAAACGATATTACAATCGCAACTTAAATTGTTGTTGAAAAACATCAAAAAAGTGGAAACCATTGCACATGGCAATAGCATGTATCCTTATCTGAAAAATGGTACTAAAATTATTCTTAATCCCATTTTTGGCGATTTAAAATTGGGCGATGTTATTGTTTTTGAAATTAATAATCGGGTTTTAATGCACCGTATAATAAAATTTGAAGCTGAAACCATTTTCACAAAAGGCGACTTCAATTTTAAACCTGATGCAGGCATTAAAAAAGAACAAGTCCTAGGAAAATTGGAAACCATTTATGTAGATTCGAAATGGGTAGATTTTTATAATTACAAAAAACCATTAAAGTTTTGGCTTAATTTTAATCTTTACGCTTGGCCTTTAGTGCTGGTTATGCGAATAATTTTAAAATTAAGGAACAAACAATATTTTTGATCTAAGCACCAAAATTGCTTTCCTTAAAACACCCTTCCACCACTTTAAATAATATAGCAAAAAAACATCGGGTTTTTGTTTTCCAAATTGATTTTTCAGAAATTGATAACTCGGAAAAACATACAAAAAAACGTACAAAAACTTAGGGTAAAAACCTTTTATTTTATCCAATCTTTTTAAACTATGAAAAGTTTGAGGCTGATATGTTCCGGTATTTAAAAACTCGGAAACTCCTTGAATATACTCGTTTTGAACTTCTTCTTCACCTTTCAGAAAATCAATTAGTTGGTTGATTTTCCGAAATTCCTCCTTCATTTTTTTTTCTTCTAAAAACAATTCAAAAGCAACATTATCGATTGCCTTTTTTTGAATGAAATAGGCAATATCAACCAAGTTTTTTAATTGCATATTTCCTAATCGGAAATGCTTAATAAAATGAACTATTAAATAACGCAAATGATCAAAATCGGATAAAAAATAACGATTGTCTTTTTTTACTAATCGCGCTAAAACATCCTCCATAACCACATCAAACTCCGTGTTTTTAAAATTAAGATGCTGGTGAATTTCCAACATAAATCCATTTTTAAGCAAGGAAGCAAAATGCTGGTTTAAGTCTGTTCCGGCTTCGTTTATGGTTTTATTATCCATAATTTCTGTGATGGCCTTAAAACCATTTTCTTGCAAAAGTTGATGCAGCTTTTCGCCCTCATGTTTTGGCAATAAAATATCAATATCGCTCAATTGCCTTGTAGCCGCATCATTATAAATTTCTTGCGCTAAAAAAATTCCTTTAAGGGGAATTATCTTAAAATCAGCACCATACTTTCGTAAAATTTCGGTATAAATATGTTGCTGTTGCACAATCATTTGCAACGATTTAAAATAATGTTGCTGTAAAAAATATTGGGTATTTTCTGGCAAAAACTTCAAATTGTTTTGTTGTTTTTGCTTTTGAAAAAGCAAAGCCGTTAAGCCATTGTTTTGCGCTGTTTTTTCAAATTGAAGCCAATTGAAAGGTTTGTTTGGCAATTGAAAATGTTCGGTCTTAAGTGGTTTATCAAAAACCAAATCAAACACCAAACGATTTTCAGCAGTAAGTTTCAACAAAAATGAAATTAATTATTTTCGAAAATAGAAAAATGATTAATAGTTAAATGAATAATGGTTAATGGTTAATTATTAATGATTAATTTTTAGTATTTAATGAATAGTTAGTTTGAAGGAGGAAGCGTCTTATTGTAAGATAGACTTGGTTTTTAAGGCTTATAATTAATTTTATAAAACTGATGATTTTTTGTCCTTTAAAAACCTTTAACTTTTAACTTACTTCACATTTAAAAAGAGGCAATTTTTTTTTATCTCACCCAAATGATTTTAAAAAATAAACATCTTTGTCTAAAATTTAATTTCAATGAATTACCTCATCAAAAATGCTACTATAATAAACGAAGGCAAGAAGTTTGAAGCCAATGTGCTAATTGAACAAGAACGAATTTCGAAAATTATTTTGCCTGGTGATGATTATTACGATTATCCAACGGTTTATGAAAGCATTGAGGCAAAAGGAAAAATTTTAATTCCTGGAGTTATTGACGACCAAGTTCATTTTCGCGAACCAGGCTTAACCCATAAAGGAGAAATTTATACCGAAGCCAAAGCGGCAGTTGCAGGTGGAATAACTTCATTTATGGAAATGCCAAACACCAATCCTTTGGCTACTAATATTGAACTTTTGGAACAAAAATACCAAAGAGCTTCTGAAGTTTCATTAGCAAATTATTCATTTTTTATTGGCGCAACACCTGAAAATGTAGAAGAACTTTCGCACATTGATGCTTCGAAAGTATGTGGTGTAAAAATTTTTATGGGCTCCTCAACTGGCAGTTTACTAGTAAATCAAAAAGCCGATTTAGAAGTAATTTTTAAAAATATTCCTTTTTTAATTGCATTGCATTGCGAAGACGATAATATCATTAAAGCTAATGCCGAGAAGTTTAGATTGCAATATGGTGATGACATTCCCTTCCATTTGCATCCAGAAATAAGAAGTGCAGAAGCTTGTTACGCTAGTTCATCAATGGCCATTGAAATTGCTGAAAAGTATAATACCCGAATTCATATTTTGCATATTTCAACCGAAAAAGAAACCCATCTCTTTAGAAATGACATCCCGCTTTCACAAAAAAGAATTACTGCCGAAGCTTGTGTGCATCACCTTTGGTTTAGCGATGCTGATTATGCCGCAAAAGGTTCTTTGATTAAATGGAATCCTGCTGTTAAAAAAGCCAGCGACCGTGATGCCATTTTGCAAGCCGTTATTGATGATAGAATTGATGTAATTGCTACCGATCATGCACCTCATACTTTAGAAGAAAAAGCACTCAATTACTTCAAAGCTCCATCAGGTGGGCCGCTTGTTCAACACTCATTAGTTGCTATGTTGGAAATGGCTAAAAAAGGAAAAATAACTTTAGAAAAAATTATTGATAAGATGTGTCACAAACCGGCTCAATTATTTAAAGTAAAAGACCGTGGTTATGTTCGCGAAGGTTATTATGCCGATTTAGTTTTGGTAGATTTAAACCAAGAATGGGAAGTTTCTAAAAATAATATTTTGTACAAATGCGGCTGGTCGCCATTTGAAGGACAAAAATTTTCAGCTTCGATTGAAAAAACATTTGTGAATGGAAATTTGGTTTACAATAAAGGCGAAATAATTGAAAAAGAAAAAGGTAAAAGATTAATCTTTAATCAATAGTATTTTCAAAAGATAATGGATTATGATTTCCTGCTGTTAAAACTAAAATCAATTTTCGGTCCGGCCAATATGAATTGGGAATTATTCGGCTGGAATGTTTTAACTATGCTTTTAGCTTTAGTGATTGAAGCGTTTTATACTGGCTGGGAAAATAGTTCAATCCGACATTTAATTTCTAAACCAGACCAATCGGCTAAAAATGATATTTGGAGTTGGTTAATTAGTGTTTTTAATCTGTTTAAGTTTATTTCCATCATTCTCTCATTAGGCATTGGATATTGGTTTTTTGGTTTTATTGTAAAAAAATTCAACCTGCAATCACTTCAATTAATTGAATATCCTTTACTTCAATTTTTTGCTGCAACGGCTGCCTATGATTTGGTAAACTATACAAAGCATAGACTTTCACACTACTTTAATTGGTATTGGGAATTGCACAAATTTCATCATTCGGCCACTGAAATGAATGTACTAACCGCCCACCGAACACACTTTTTGGAAGAGACTTTCGATTCAATTATTAGAGCGCTTCCATTTGCCATTTTGGGAGCTCCAGTTGAAAGTTTTTTGTGGTTTTATCTGTTAAAAGAAATTCAGCAAAATCTGCATCACTCTAAGGTTCACTGGACTTGGGGCTGGGTTGGCAGATGGATTTTTGTTTCGCCTGCTGGTCATCGTTTGCACCATAGCAAAAACCCTAAACATTTTGGGAAAAATTTCGCTTCCATTTTTGTAATTTGGGATAAATTGTTTGGCACCTATCATGCTCCAGAAATAATTACTGAATTTGGTGTTGACGATAATTATTACAACCGAGGCAGTTTTCCAATTAACATTTGGATGGGTTGTAAAATATTTTGGCTAAGAATTATTGGAAAATAAATCCTTTTTGTGAATGCTTGAATATAAAAACTATCTGCCATCAAAATTGATTTTTAAAAATAACATTCCACAAATCAAATGGATTTTTTTAAATAATGTTTTTTTTAATCATTCTTTTTTTTCTGAAACCATTGCTGCATGTACCACTTTAAACTCTTTCCAGAATATAGCATTCAAAAAAGAAAGTGATTTAGAAACAATTAATTTAGTGGTTAATGCAATAGAAAGTATTCAACCCAATTGTTTCATTTTTCATACTTCTAGATGTGGCTCCACCCTACTTTCTCAAATTTTAAGTACCAATTCTGAAAACATTGTTTATCCAGAATATGAGGTTTTAGATGATTTTATTAGACTAAATCAAAAAATGCCAATTAGAGCAGAAAATCATGAAAAATTGATAAAAAATTTGGTCAGAATTATGGGCCAAAAAAGAATTGATGGTCAAAAAAGACTTTTTATAAAATTAGATAGTTGGCATATTTTTTTTGCAAAATTCTTACGCATAACTTTTCCAAAAATACCCTTTATTTTTCTTTATCGACATCCTGAAGCCATCATTCAATCGAATAAAAAACAAAAGGGAATTCAATTTATTCCAGAAATAATTGACCCGAAAATTTATGGTTTAGAAGAAAAAGCTCACACTTTAAACTTTGAAATTGATTATCCAAATGCAGTTTTAGAAAAAATGTATCTTGAAATAATTGATTTTGCGAAAAATGACCATTTTACTCACTTAATGGACTATGATAATGGGATGGAAAACAATTTAAAAAAATTCGTTTCATTTTTAAAAGATGAAAATATAGTTGATAAGAAAGAAGCTAAAAAAAGAATGAGTTTTCATTCAAAAAAGCCGAATACTGTTTTTTCAGAAGAACAAAATATAGAAGATAATTTATCGAACTCTAAATCATTATTGGCTTACAATAAGTTGAAAGAATTGGATTAATTAGTTTTATATACTAAGAAAACTAAGTAAATTATTATCTCAAAGTAAATCTAATTGGTATAGTAAATAAAACGGCTACCTTTTTATCCCCTAAACTTGCAGGTTTCCAATTTGGCATACTATTAATCACTCTTAGCGCTTCCCTATCGCAAGACTCACTAACTCCCCTAAGTATTCTAGCGCCTTCTATTTTTCCATCCCGATTTATTACAAATTTAACGAATACTGTTCCGCTGACACCTTTATCTTTTGCTTCGTTTGGATATTTGGTAACTTTTGCAATGTATTTAAACATCTCATCTGTTCCACCTGGGAATTCTGGTATAACTTCATTTACAACAGTATCTTTTCTTTTGAATTTCTCTTTTGCACTATTATGGTCAGCTTTAATAATTGAGTCGTATTTCAAACAAAACTCATCGTATTTTAATTGTGCCTCTTGGTCTTTTAATTGAGCTGCCTCAAACATATCTTTACAATAGCCTAATTCATTGTCTAAATTAAATCTAGTTAAAGCTCTATTGTAATAGGCATTATTATTTGAAGAATTTTTTCTGATTACCTGCGTGTACAATGAATCTGCCATAATAAAATTACCCTCTTCATAGTATTTCACCCCTAACTTATACAATTGTATTTCTCTTGAATCTTTGGTAAATTTTACAGGAACTGTCAACTTAACATTTACTTTTTTACCACTTTGTTCACCCGGAATCCAATCAGGCATTAAATTTAAAACTCGAATCACGTCTTCATCGCAAGTTTTACAAAATCCTTTTAGTATGGTTGGTTTTTGAATTTTTCCTAAAGTATCCACAATAAAAGAAACATTAACAACCCCTTCTTGCGCTCCACTTCTAACAGCATCTGGTTTTATAATATAATCATCAAAAAATTGAATCATTCCTTCATCTCCACTGGGAAATTGAGGCATTTTTTCAACTACTGCAAAAATTGCGGTTGAGTCATCATTTTCAATAAAAATTGACTTTTCGAATTTTCTTATTGTTTCATTGGCTG